>OBLI01000235.1_pt1 | contig 60707 bp, 60 predicted proteins | sample 1519701 | NCBI WGS metagenome assembly OBLI01 (sample SAMEA3663005, study PRJEB22513) | pig gut metagenome | biome: pig gut; feature: pig-associated habitat; material: faeces | place: France | collected 2012
AGAGAGTGAGCCGAAGGCACCGGAAATGAAGTTTGATCCGATGACGGGTCAGCCGATTCAGACAGAGAGTGAGCCGAAGGCACCGGAAATGAAGTTTGATCCGATGACGGGTCAGCCGGTGCAGGCAGAGAGTCAGCCGAAGCAGCCGGAGATGAAGTTTGATCCGATGACAGGCCAGCCGGTTCAGGCAAATACATCAGCTCCGGTGTACGATATTGCCGGAGCAAAGAAAAAGAAGAGAAAATTACCGGTATTCATGGGCATCGTAGTTGCTCTTGTTCTTGTTTGTGGGGTCGCATTTGCGGGTGTAAAAAGTGGCGTGTTTCTCGGAAAATCAGGAAAAGTTGCATTAGCTACAGCAAATACAATTTCCGAGACTTCTCATCTGACCAAGAGTTTACAGGGGCTGAATATTCTTGCATCGAAGAATTGCACGATGGATGTTGATGTGGATATGGGAAGCGGTGGCCACATTAGCGCAACGTATGGCTGCACTTCCTCAGAGAAGCAGGTTTCCGGCACAGTTCGGATTCCGGATGCCGGAAGTATTGATTTTATCGCAGGCATTGATGCAAATGAAGTGAAGGCACAGATCCCGACGCTGGGCAATGATGTATATGTATATAATTACACCAAGGAAAAGACTGGATATCTGGCCGATCAGTTGGATCAGGATACGATAGACAGCATTGATGAGTTATGTAAGACCATCTACTCAAACAAAGAACAGAAAAAACAAAGCAGTGAACTTACTAAGATTTTTGTAGAACAATACAAGGAACTTGAGTTTAAATCTGCTACAAAACAGTCATTCGAAGTAAACGGCAAAGAGCACAGTTGTAAAGGTTATCAGACAACAATTACAGAAGATGATATACAGAATCTGTTGGATGAACTTGAGGATTATACCAAAGATCAGGTTGGCGACACCCTGGATGATCAATTGGATGTCAGAGATGCATTTGACGAATACCGAGATATGTTCGATGATATGCAGGACATGGATGTGACGTTTTATATCTACAAGAATAAACTAGCTTGTATTGAGATAGAGGCGGACGGGGATGATACGCAGATTATTTTTCATGGTGGAGATACCAGAATGCAAAATGTGGAAGTTCTTGTCAATGATGATACGGTACTTGAACTTGAGGGCGAAACATCCGGAAAAGTAGAAGAGAGTCGCCTGTATATCGATGGAAGCAAAGTTGCAACAGTAGAGTATGATTATGGCAGCGGAGATTATGAAGCCAATATCGGCAATTATGCAAGACTGAACGGAACACTGAAATCGGATCGCAAGGGCTTTGCATTTACATGTGATGCAGATGACATTTCGGTGGAGATAAATCTCAGTAAAGGTGCTGATTTAGAGGAGATTTCGGGAGACACCATCGATATTGGAAATGCATCGGAGCGGGAAATTAATGATCTGTGGATGGAATATATGGATCTAATTTACGGTTTTTAGAACATAATAACAGGAGTTTATGTTTCGATCTTATTTGAAAATTGCACAGAAAAGGGTAATGATGGTTTTTATGAAATCAATTCGTTACTTTTTCTGTGCATTCATTTTATTAGGAATATGTGTCTGGGCGTGCAGCATGGCATTTCAGGACCGGCAGGTATTGCAGCGGATTGATGTGGCGGTAGTGGTTCCGGAAGAAAATGCGCAGGCACTGGAATTTTTGACAGATCTGGTATCTGCGATGAAGAGCGTAAAAAGCGTATGTCATTTTGAATATATGAAAGAAGACCGTGCGCTTGAGGAATTGAAAAGTGGAGATATGCAGGCGGTTCTTGTTTTTTCAAAGCATTTATACCGGGATCTGGATCTGGGAAGAAATACATCTGTTCAATTGTATGTGTCACAGGAGACATCTACGAGTGTTCAGATGTTTCAGGAACTGTTAAAAGATGGAATTTCTATGATATGGACTGCGGAGGCAGGGGTTTATGCAGTTTTAGATCAGGCGCAGCCCGGTACGGTAAATCCGGAGTATGATGACATCGGAATGCAGGTGGCCATGTACTATCTACAGATCGCATTCGACAGAAATTACATTTTTGATGATACGGTTGTCTCTCCATATGGTGTACACGATCAAAAAGAATATTATTATTCAACAGGAATCTTATGGGTGCTTCTTCTGATGGGAATGGGATTTGCTTCTTTGTACCAAGGGGAGAATCGCGCAATTGAAAGCAAACTTCGGATGTATGGAATCGGGCCTATTAAGGTTGCATGTGCAAATATCGTTGCAATGACAAATATCATGCTGCTGATAACAGGAGCCGGCTATCTGATCGGTTGTATCTTTACCTGGATTACACAGGGGACGTTTCTGGTTTTTGATATACGCATTCCTGTGGGACTTTTCTTTTTGTGCCTTACCTTCGCAGTGTGGTACCATGTTGTGTTTGCACTTACAAAAAGATCAGGAATTGGAATTCTTGCTTTGATTGCCTGTGAAGGAATATTGGCATTAGGTTCGGGATTGATTGTTCCGATTGCATATTTACCGAAACGGCTTCGTGCGATCAGTGTATGGCTGCCGTTATATCAATGGAATCAATGCAGTATGAATCTGTTTTTTGGAACAATTTCATGGTGGGAGATCGGTTGCCTGGGAGTATGGTTATTGTTGGGTGGAATGATAGGGGTGATTGCAGTATGCGAAAAGCAATAGTCTGGTACGAAATGCTGCTGAAAGATCGTCTTATGCGAAAAGCGACATGGATTGCAGCTGCCGTAATGCTGTGTTTTCTGGCCATTGTAACGGAAATCCATATCCCTTCTTCCCAAAACAGGATTGTGGGCATCTGTTCACAGAAGTCCGGTGAAAAGGCTGCAATCGTCACAGATCTGTATGCGCAGCAGGGAGCATTCGATTACAAAGAATATACCGATGCGACGCAGCTTTACGAAGATGTGCAAACCGGAAAACTGGAATGCGGATTTGTGTTGTCTGATCAGTTGGAGAAGAAGCTGGAAACAGGAGATCCGGAAAAATGTGTGCAGTATGTTGTGAGTCCGTATTCGACAAAGGGCGAGGTTGCGAAAGAAACATTTTTTGCTTCCTTTCTGCGTGTGTACAGTGAGCAGATACTGCGTCAAAATGAAAAGAATATCTTTTTGAAGCCGGACAGTGAGCGAATGAAAGAGATACTGAAAGCAAACGAACGCTTTATGCAGAGTGATTTTTTTAAACTTGAGCAAGTCTCGGTGGAGGCAAAATCGAAAAACAGGAGGGAAGGAACCTGTTATCCGCTACAGGGACTGCTTGGGATATTCCTTTTGGGATTCATGTATTTTGCCAATGGAAGAAAATTCGAACCGGATGGAAGATGGACCGGGAACTGTTTTACGCGCAGGGAAGCAATCCTGTTTTCCATGATGCAGACGTTGAGTACCGTAACAATGCCGGCGGTGGCGGGTATGCTTTTGATCCTGCAACGATCGACACTGCGTCCGGCGCAGGAAGAAATAGTCCGGGTACTGTTTTTTCTGGTAATCGGTATTCCATGGGTCACTTTGTATGCGAAGTTGGCAAGATCGCAGGAAAGCTTTCTGGCATACGGAATTCTGTTGATGGCGGTGTGTACACTTTTGTATCCGGTGATCAGCGATATTGCATGGTATATTCCGGGGGTGAAATATGTTCGGTATTTAACGCCTCTGGGGATTTTATTGTAATTAACGGAGGAAAAATAAATGCAAAAAGCAAAAAAAATGATGATAGTGGCGGCTCTGCTTTTTTCACTTTTCGCAGCAGGAGGCTGCTCAAATACAGCGAAGGATCGGAAGACACCGGTAAAGAACCCGTTTCCGACGGAAAGGCTGGAACAGTCAGACACGTCAACAGAGAGTACACAAAGTACGGAACCGGAAGAAACACAGGCCGTACTTCCGGAGCCAACGGAAGTCTTGTATGCTTCGGATACGATCAATGTCCGGACAGGTGAAAGCACGGACGCGGATGTGTACACAAAGCTTCATCGCGGGGATGAAGTCCAGGTAATTGATCATTCCGGAGAGTGGGCAAGTATTCTGATGGATGACAATGTGTATTATGTTTCGTCGCAGTATCTTGTAACAGAGGATGAATTGACAACGGGAAAACTGATCGTGATCGATGCCGGTCATCAGGCCAAAGGCGACAGTTCACAGGAGCCGGTCGGACCGGGTGCTTCCGAGACCAAAGCGAAAGTTGCTTCCGGTACTGCCGGTGTCGCAAGCGGGCTTGCAGAGTATCAGCTGACACTTATGGTAGCTCAGAAGTTACAGACCGAACTGGAAAACCGTGGGTATCAGGTGATTATGGTCCGCACAAGCAATGATGTGAACATCAGCAACAGTGAGAGAGCGAAAGTTGCGAATGATGCAAATGCGGATGCTTTTATCCGTATTCATGCAAATGGATCGGAGAATTCATCGGCAAACGGAGCGATGACAATCTGTCAGACTGCGAACAATCCGTACAACGGAGCACTGGCATCACAGAGTAAGGCTTTATCGCAGGCGGTGCTTGATGCTCTGGTGGCAAAGACCGGTTGTAAGAAGGAATATGTATGGGAAACGGACACGATGAGCGGAATCAACTGGGCACAGGTTCCGGTAACGATCGTTGAGATGGGATATATGACAAACCGTGACGAGGATCTCAAGATGGCATCCGATGATTATCAGTCAAAGATTGCTGCCGGCATTGCGGACGGAATTGATCAGTATTTTCAATAAATGAATGCGGTTTGGGATTTATTAATTTATAATAAGGTAATATTAAGGTTTTGCGTGCTTGATGCTAAGAAATCCATGTTAAGATAAGTCCATAAAATGAAGCAGAGCTTTAAAGGAGGTCTTAATATGTGGAATAGAGCAGAGTTAAAAGGCAAAGCAAAATTCTCATTTAAACGAAACTATTGGAAGAGCGTTTTGATCAGCTTGCTGCTGGCTCTCATTGTCGGGGGTGGCGGAACGGGAGCAGGCAGTTTTTCAAGAGGACTCAGCGATGGAGTGTCCGGCTCGGATGAGTCGTATACCGATGATTACGATTATAATGATGGCGATTACGACGATGATTCTTACGACGATGATTCTTATGATGATGAATCTGAGTATGATATAATCAGGGATTTTTCGAATGGATTTGCGGAAGGATTTCAGGATGGAGCTTCTCATGGTCATTCCGGTACTGCATTTGCAGCACTTGCAATTTTTGGCATTACGTTCATTATTATTTTCCTGATCCTTATGTCGGTTGTAATTTTGCTGGATGTATTTATCTGCAATCCGATCGAAGTCGGCTGCAAGAGATTCTATGTGCGCAACTTAAATGAGTCGGCACAGGTCGGAAATGTAGGATTTGCATTTGACAATCATTATAAGAACATCACAAAGACGATGTTCTTCCGTGATCTATATACTATTTTGTGGACACTGCTTTTTATCATTCCGGGTATTGTAAAGTCTTACGAGTATCAGATGATTCCTTATCTGTTGGCCGAGAATCCGCAGATGAGCAGAGAGCAGGCTTTTGCAGAGAGCAAGCGTATGATGAGCGGTCAGAAGTGGAGAGCATTTGTGCTGGATCTGTCCTTCATCGGATGGAATATTTTATCTGCAATTACACTTGGAATTCTTGGAATCTTTTACGTTCAGCCATACATGGATGCAACACATGCAGCATTGTATGAGGCACTTCGTTACGGAACTCCTTACGGGGCACCAATGAATGATGCATCAAATGGTTTCAACGGAATGCCGAACGGCTTTAACGGGGCACCGAACGGATTTACAAATTCTGCTACAGATCGTATAGTGGAGGAAAATCCGAACCAGTAGGAGAAACTATGGGATACAAAATTTTGATTGCAGATGATGAGCCGGAGATCAGAGATCTTCTCCGGCTCTATCTTGAAAATGAACAATATGAAGTCGTTGAGGCGGAGGATGGGCGGCAGGCACTTAGTCTGTTGCGTGAAAAAAAGCCGGATCTGTGTGTGCTGGATATTATGATGCCGAAGATGGACGGTTACCATGTATTGCAGGAACTCCGAAAAGAGAGCAATATTCCGGTGTTGATTTTGTCCGCAAAGGATGCAGATTCGGAGAAGATTCTGGGATTGAATCTGGGCGCGGACGATTATCTGTCGAAACCGTTTAATCCGCTCGAAGCAGTGGCGCGTGTAAACTCGAACATCCGCCGCTTTTATTCATTGGGAACGCAGGATACGGTGCGTGGTGAGATTACGGTACGGGATCTGACTCTGAATTCGGAATCGTGTACTTTAAAGAAAGCGGGTCAGGTCATTGATCTGACATCTGTAGAGTACCGTATTATGGAACTTTTTATGCAGCATCCGGGCAAGGTATTTACGAAGCAGCAGATTTATGAGCAGGGATGGGGTGAGACTTATATTGTTGCAGACAACAATATTATGGTCTGCATCAGCAAGCTTCGTGCGAAGCTTGACGAGGATCCGTCCGCATATATTCGCACGATCCGTGGTCTTGGGTATCGTTTGGAGAAGTAGATGAAAAGACAGGATAGCCTTGAATGGTTTCTGCTTAAAAAGTTCATAGAGATCCTGCTTTGGGTAGGAATTGCAGAATATTTTATAACGTTTGCATTGAACAAGTGGATATTCCCTACCTTATTGGAATATTTCTTCCCATTTCGGGGATCAAATATCAATGTTTCGAGTACAGAAGTTGTATTTTTTGTATTTGCGATGCTGGTGATATTATTGAGCAGTGCATTTATAGCGATGCTTCCGTCTCCGGTACGAGAGACGGCACAGGGATTGGTAGAGCGGGTGCAGCAGTGCATTGCAACAGTACTGCCGTCTATGAACAGATCTACACCGGTTTATTCCCTGGAGGGACAGAAGTCGCTTTTGCTTTTTTTAGTGTTTCTGGTGATCGCATTAACGATTTTGCTTCCCTACATATTGGGAGCAATCTGTTTTGCCAGAATTACGATTTGTGAGTTCCGTGAGATCCAGCAGGAACGAGAGGCTCAACAGAGAGAGTTTGACCGCAGGAGGAATCTGATGTTGTCCGATATTGCGCATGATCTGCGTACGCCGATGACGACTGTAAATGGATATGCGAATGCGCTGGCAGATGGAATGGTGCAGGATCCGCAGAAGCAGGCAGCATATCTCTCCGCTATTCAACGGAAATCGCACCGTATGAATGATCTGATCAATCTGTTGTTTGAGTATGTGAAGTTAGATAGTGAGGGATTTGCGTTAGACAAAAAGCCACATGATTTGTGTGAGATCGCAAGGGAGAATGCGGCACTTATTTATTCGGACATTGAAGATGCGGGAATGACTCTGGAGGCTGAGATTCCGGATGAGCCGATCATGGTATCGGTGGATGAGGTACAGATTTCCCGAGTGATAACGAATCTTTTGACGAATGCGATGCGCCATAATGACAGAGGAACACGTATTATGCTATGCCTTTTCCGACAGGAAAATATGATCTATCTGATGGTTGCAGATAGCGGAACGATCATTTCGCCGGAACTGGAGGAACATTTATTTGAGCCGTTTGCGAGAGGTGATGCCTCGAGAAGAAGTAACGGAGGGAGCGGACTCGGTCTTTCTATTGCGCAGAAGGTAGTGCAGATGCATGGATGGAAGATGCGGCTTGTGCAGCAGCCGAACATACAGCATTATCCTTATGTAGAGAGATATGCCAAGGCTTTTTTGATTCAAATCAAAGATTAACTTGTAGTTCGAATGAACATTGGGTACAATGAGTTTATATGAAGGAGGGAGAACCATGTTGATATTGTTTGGAATCGATCCGTGGATCGCGTTATGGGTAATTCTTCTGGTAGGATTTGTGGTTGGAGAATTGATCACGATCAGTCTGACGAGTATCTGGTTTGCAGCCGGATCGTTGATTGCGTTGCTTGCAGCGGTGATCGGGCTTAATCCGATTGCACAGATTATTTTATTTTTGCTCGTTTCATTATGTATGCTTGCAGCGACAAGATCTTGGGCAAATAAGTATATCAATTCAAGAACACAGAGCACGAACGCTGACCGCATTATCGGAGAATCGATCCGGATCGCGGAGCGTGTAAGTAACCTTGATCAGACCGGTATGGCGGTCGTTCACGGACAGGAGTGGACGGTGCGCACCCGTGATGATAATGAGACCATTGAAGTCGGGGAACTTGCAAAAGTCCTCGGGATCAGTGGCGTAAAATTAATCGTAGAGAAGGAATAAGGAGGAAATGAAACTATGGGTCCATTGATTGCAGGAATTGTAATTGTCGTACTTGTATTGTTAGTATTGGTCAATTGCATCAAGATCGTGCCGCAGGCACATGCAATGGTAATCGAGCGTTTGGGAGGATATCTGACAACGTGGTCGGTTGGTCTTCACTTTAAAGTTCCGTTTATTGACCGTATCGCAAGAAAGGTACTGTTAAAGGAGCAGGTTGTGGATTTCCCGCCGCAGCCGGTTATCACGAAGGATAACGTAACGATGCAGATCGATACGGTTGTGTACTTTCAGATCACCGATCCGAAGCTTTATGCATATGGTGTTGAGAATCCGATTATGGCGATCGAGAATCTGACAGCGACTACACTTCGTAACATTATCGGTGATCTTGAGCTGGATGAGACACTGACATCCCGTGAGACGATCAATACCAAGATGCGAGCAACACTTGATGTTGCAACCGACCCTTGGGGAATCAAGGTAAACCGTGTTGAGTTGAAGAACATTATCCCACCGAAGGCGATCCAGGATGCGATGGAGAAGCAGATGAAGGCCGAGCGTGAGCGTCGTGAGGCAATTCTTCGTGCCGAAGGTGAGAAGAAGTCTACAATCCTTGTTGCCGAAGGTAATAAGGAATCTGCAATTCTTGATGCAGAGGCTGAGAAGCAGGCGGCCATCCTTCGTGCAGAGGCGAAAAAGGAAGCAACCGTTAAGGAGGCCGAAGGTCAGGCAGAGGCAATTCTTAAGATCCAGCAGGCGAATGCAGACGGTCTTCGCATGTTAAAGGAGTCTGCTCCGGATAGTGCAGTACTGCAGCTGAAGAGCCTTGAGGCATTTGCCAAGGCTGCTGACGGTAAGGCAACCAAGATCATTATCCCGTCTGAGATTCAGGGTCTTGCAGGCTTAAGTAAATCTGTTGTTGAGATTGCAAAGGAAAATTAAGAACAGATATAGTAGTTGATTTATGGGACTGCCCTATGTATTGTGGGGCAGTCCTTTTATTTTTGATATCTTTTGTCACCTTTACAAAAAGGCTTTATTTGAAGGTTCAAAAATGGTATACTAGAAGGCATATTGGAATGGGCTGATGTTCAATGAACAGGAGTGTAAAATGAAATCACGAATACGATTTAAGGGCAAGTTAAAAGCATACTTATGTTGGCCGATCCTTTTGGCGATTCCGCTTGCATTGGCAGATATTGGACTGTACTTTTATGATGTTACGACGGGAGCGGTATTGTCCGGATTTATTGTGATCTACCTTGCGGTGGAAATTAGTTTGTACAATCATAATAAACCACGCCTGACAAACGAAATTATCAACTTTGCCACGCAATATGCGACTGTGCAGAAGCGTCTGATTAATGAATTTGAAATTCCATATGCATTGTTAGATTATTCCGGCAAGATTTTGTGGGTGAATGAGCAGTTTTCGGAGCTGACGAATGTGGATCGAAATTATCATAAGTCGATCACAACGCTTTTTTCTACGATCACAAGGGAATTTCTGCAAAAACATGAAGGTCCGCAGAATGTGCATCTGAAGATGCAGAACCGGGAATTTCGGGTTTCTTTGAACCGTATTTATTTTGATGATATTATGGATCAAAGTGAGTCGATCGAAATGGACGAGCCGGAGGAATTCCTGACGGCGCTTTACCTGTTTGATGAGACGGAGCTGAACCGCTACAAGCAGGAGAACTTAGAGCAGAAGCAGGTTGCCGGGCTGATTTATATTGATAATTATGACGAGGCGCTCGACAGTATTGAGGACGTTAAGCGATCACTTCTTATCGCGCTGGTAGACCGTAAGGTAAATCAGTATTTCTCGAAGATGGATGCCTTGGTCCGCAAGATTGAGAAAGATAAATACTTTGTCGTATTTAAGTATAAGTATCTGCAGCCGATGATGGATGATCGTTTCAGCATCCTTGAGGATGTCAAGACAGTCAAAGTCGGAAATGAGATGGCGGTAACACTGAGTATCGGAATCGGTATGAAAGATTCCTCTTATAACGAGAGTTACGAGCAGGCACGAGCAGCCATCGATCTGGCACTCGGACGAGGCGGCGATCAGGTCGTTGTCAAGGATGGCGAAGATATCGCATACTTTGGTGGTAAGGCTAAGCAGGTGGAGCGTAATACGAGGGTTAAGGCTCGTGTTAAGGCGCATGCGCTGCATGAGATCATTGAGAGCCGCGAGAATGTTATCATTATGGGACATAGTCTGACGGATGTCGATTCGCTCGGTGCCGGTATCGGAATCTTCTGTGCGGCCAGGGTTCTTGGCAAGAAGGCACAGATTGTTATCAATGAGCCGACAAGTTCGATCCGTCCGCTGATGGAATGCTTTTCTCCGGAGAAAGGCTATCCGGAAGATATGTTTATCAATAGTAATCAGGCGCTTGAGATGGTCAGCCGCAATACACTGGTCATGGTCGTGGATACGAACCGGCCAAGCTACACGGAGTGTCCGGAATTGTTGGCACATACGGATACGATCGTTGTATTTGACCATCACAGACAAAGCAGTGAGGTTATTGAGAACCCGATTCTGTCATACATTGAGCCATATGCATCTTCTGCCTGTGAGATGGTTGCGGAAGTATTGCAGTATTTTCAGGATGGATTCAAGTTATCTGCAGCAGAAGCGGATTGTATCTATGCCGGAATTCTGATCGACACAAATAACTTTATGACGAAGACCGGTGTCCGTACCTTCGAGGCGGCAGCGTATCTGAAGCGTTCCGGAGCGGAAGTAACCCGTGTCAGAAAGATGCTTCGTAACGATATGTCGTGTTACAAGGCACGTGCGGAGGCGGTACGTCATGCGGAAGTATACCGCGGCGCATTTGCGATCTCGGTTTGCCCGAGTGAGAATGTGGAGAGCCCGACGATCGTTGGCGCACAGGCAGCGAATGAGCTGCTTAATATTATTGGAATTAAAGCATCCTTCGTACTCACGGAATATGCAGGAAAGATTTATATCAGTTCACGATCCATTGATGAGATCAATGTGCAGCTTATTATGGAGAAACTGGGCGGCGGCGGTCACCTGAATGTAGCGGGTGCTCAGCTGACCGGATATACCATTGTTCAGGCAAAGCATGCGATCATGGAGACGTTGGATGAGATGCTGGAAAAAGGAGATATACAGGAATGAAAGTAATTTTATTGGAAGACGTGAAATCATTAGGAAAAAAGGGTGATATCGTCAACGTAAGTGACGGATATGCCCGCAATGCTATCTTACCGAAGAAGCTGGGAATCGAGGCGACAAGCAAGAACCTAAATGATCTGAAGCTGCAGAACCAGCATGCAGATAAAGTCGCTGCAGAGAATCTGGAGAATGCAAAGGAACTTGCCAAGACCGTAGAGAAACAGAAAGTTGTTGTAAAGATCAAAGCTGGTGAAGGCGGTAAGATTTTTGGATCGGTTTCTACCAAAGAGATCGCACAGGCAGCAAAGGAGCAGACCGGCCTGGAGCTGGACAAGAAGAAGATGCATCTGCCGGATGGAATCAAAGCACTCGGAACATACGAAGTTCCGGTAAAGCTTCATCCACAGGTTACCGCAAAACTTACCGTTCAGGTTGTTGAGGGATAGGAGGAAGTTGCTTGGAGGAGACATTGATCAAGCGGATCATGCCGAATAGCTTAGAGGCTGAGCAATCGGTCGTCGGATCCATGATCATGGATAAGGATGCGATCGTTACGGCGATGGAGATGCTTCTCAAAGAAGATTTCTATCATCAGCAGTATGGAATCCTGTTTGACGCCATGATCGAGCTGTACAGTGAAGGACAGCCGGTCGATCTGGTCACGCTTCAGAACAAGCTCAAGGAGAAGGATGTCCCGAAGGAAGTCTCAAGCCTTGAGTTCGTCGGAGAGCTGGTGCGTGCGGTTCCGACATCCGCCAATGTAAAATACTATTGTAATATCGTCAAGGAAAATGCGATGAAGCGCAAGCTGATCCGTGTTACCGAGGATATCGAGAACGAGTGCTACGCCGGAAAGGAATCACTTGAGAGCGTGTTAGATAAGACGGAGCACGATGTGTTTGCTCTGTTGTCGAGCCGTACCGGAGGAGAGTATGTTCCAATCCGACAGGTTGTAATGAATGCTTTGGAGAAGATCGAGAAAGCATCGCAGCAGTCCGGAACCGTAACCGGTATTCCGACCGGATTCATTGACCTTGATTATCGAACCGCCGGACTTCAGCCGTCCGATCTGGTTCTGGTTGCCGCCCGTCCTTCCATGGGTAAGACGGCGTTTGTCTTGAATATTGCGCAGTATGTTGCGTTTCACGAAAATATGTGTACCGCGATCTTCTCTCTCGAGATGTCGAAAGAACAGCTCGTTAACCGTCTGTTCTCCCTCGAATCGCGCGTCGATGCACAGGCACTCCGTACCGGTAATCTCTCCGATGCAGACTGGGAAAAACTGGTCGAAGGTGCCGGAATTATCGGTGATTCCGAGCTCATCATCGATGACACGCCGGGTATCAGTATTTCCGAGCTTCGAAGCAAGTGCCGAAAGTACAAGCTCGAGCATGACTTAAAGCTGGTTATCATCGACTACTTACAGTTGATGTCCGGATCCGGAAGAAGCACGGACAGTCGTCAGCAGGAGATTTCCGATATTTCCCGTTCCTTAAAGGCGCTTGCCCGAGAACTTAACGTGCCGGTAGTCGCACTCTCGCAGCTTTCCCGAGCTGTAGAGCAGCGACCGGATCACCGCCCGATGCTTTCCGATCTTCGAGAGTCCGGAGCCATCGAGCAGGATGCCGATGTGGTAATGTTTATCTATCGTGACGATTACTACAACAAGGATACCGAACTCAAGGGAATCTCCGAGATCATTATTGCTAAGCAGCGTAACGGTCCGATCGGAACCGTCAATCTTGCATGGTTGCCGGAGTACACCAAGTTCGCAAATCTGGAACATTAAGAATGATTATAAGAAAAGTAGATTCTGCATGCCTGCATGTGCGGATCTGCTTTTTTTATGCGTAGTAGATTTAGTTAAGCGCAATTTAGTAACATACAGTTTAGTAAACTATAAATTACTAAACTGTAGTTTACTAAATTGCAAGATAGTGGTATAATAGGTTCAGAAAGTGGGAAATGATAATGATGCAGGGAGGAAAACGGCATGTTTATCGGAAGAACGCGGGAATTGGATACGCTAAATAAGTTATATGATTCTGATAAGTTTGAATTTGCGGTGTTATATGGAAGACGTCGTGTTGGAAAGACGGCTTTGATCAGCGAATTTATCCATGGGAAAAAGGCAATCTATTTCATGGGAGTCGAGAGTAACGAAAAACAGAATCTGGAGAATTTCAGCCAAAGTATTATGGAGTACAGTTCCGGCAATATTATGCAGACTTCCTTTTTATCATTGCAGGTGGCTTTGGAATATGTGTTTGAACTCGCGCAGAAGGAGAAGCTGATTCTGGCAATCGATGAGTATCCGTATATTGCCAGATCATCCAAAAGCTTTGCTTCGACGCTGCAGATGCTTATTGATAAATATAAAGATACATCGAAATTGATGCTGATCTTATGTGGATCTTCTATGTCCTATATGGAAGATCATGTTTTGGCTTATAAAGCGCCGCTGTACGGAAGAAGAACAGCGCAGATGAAGATTCTTCCGTTCGATTTTGAGGAGTCTTGTGCATATTTTCAGAAGTTTTCGCCGGAAGATATGGCCTTAATATATGGAATCGTGGGTGGAACGCCGCAATATCTGTTGCAAATGGATGACCGGATCAGTGTGGAAGAAAATATTAAAAACACGTTCCTAAATCCATCCTCCTCGATCTATGAAGAACCGGAAAATCTGTTAAAACAGGAAGTGAGAGAGCCGGCTTTATACAATGCAATCATAACAGCGGTTGCATCCGGGGCTTCACATATGGCGGAAATTTCGACAAAGGTAGGGGAGGAAACCAGCGTTTGTACGAGATACCTGAAGAATCTGATCGGATTAGGCATTGTTCGAAAAGAGACTCCGTATGGGGAGAAAGAATCCCGCAAGTCGCTTTATGTGATAGCGGATCATATGTTTCGCTTCTGGTACCGGTTTATTCCGGATAACAATTCTATCATCAGTCGAGGCGCGGCAGATCTGGCTTATCAGAGGATCGCACCGCATTTGTCGGACTATATGGGTAAAGTTTTTGAGGATATCTGTATGCAATATCTGTGGAAACTGTTGTTAGATGGCAAGTCGCAGGTTCTCTTTGCGGACCTTGGACGCTGGTGGGGAACGGATCCTAAGACAAGAAGCCAGACGGAAATCGATATTATGGGTGAGCAGGATAAGACAACAGCGCTATTCGGCGAATGTAAATGGACGAACGAGAATGTTGACGTAGGGGTATTGGATACATTGGTTGAGCGAAGTCAGTTATTTCATTATTCCAAAACGGTACTCTACTTATTTGCAAAAAAAGGCTTTACACAGGGCTGCGTGGAAAAAGCAAACGAGATGGGCAATGTTGTGATGGTGACTTTTGAGGATATTATGAAAAGCTTCCGGGAATAATCCCGGGAGCTTTTTGGGAATTTGGCGCAAAGTAGAATTCGTTGAATTTGTAGGGTTTTCATCACAGTGGATTGTGTTTTGCCACTACGCAAAGTATGATGGATTCATCAAAGGCAGGAAGGGGCAAATCTTATGGACAAAAAGAAAATCGGAAAGATAATACGGCAGGCGCGGATCAACAAGGGATATACCCAAAGCGAACTCGGAACCTTGATCGTGCTGGGCTTGACAGCCCTTTCATTCATTATCTGTGCAAAAACTTACGATTCTCTTAAGAAAAAGCAGAATGCTTAAGAACACATGCGCGTGCATCAAATTAAATACATTTGGCTGATGGAACTGGCGGAAAGCATAAATAGTTGCCAATAATGAGAAAATAAGATATAATATTAAAGTTACTTTACTATTAAGGGGAAAGGAGAATAACATTGAACGAAAAACAAGAGTTTAAGCCGTATATTGCGCCAGAAAAAGTTACCCCTGAACTTACAGTAACATCCATTATTATGGGAGTTCTTCTGGCAGTTGTATTCGGTGCAGCAAACGCGTATCTGGGATTGCGCGTTGGTATGACGGTATCCGCATCTATTCCGGCAGCCGTTATTTCTATGGGTGTCATTCGAGTGATTATGAAAAAGAACTCCATTTTGGAGAGCAACCTGGTACAGACCATCGGTTCCGCTGGTGAATCTCTGGCAGCAGGTGCGATTTTTACACTTCCTGCTTTGTTCTTATGGGCAGCAGAAGGCAAAATGGACAAGCCTAGTATTCTTGAGATTACGGTTATTGCATTAATCGGTGGTCTTCTCGGTGTGTTTTTCATGGTGCCACTTCGTAATGCGCTGATCGTAAGAGAGCATGGAGTGCTTCCATATCCGGAAGGAACTGCATGTGCAGAGGTACTTTTAGCAGGTGAAGAGGGAGGAGCAAATGCTTCAACTGTATTCGCAGGACTGGGTATCGCAGGAGCGTTCAAATTCATCATCGATGGTTTGAAACTTGTTCCAAGTGAAATTAATATCCGCGTAAAGGGATATGCAGGTGAAATCGGAACACAGATTTATCCGGCTGTAATGAGTGTCGGTTACATTTGTGGACCTAGAATTTCTTCTTATATGTTCGCCGGTGGTATCATCAGCTGGTTAGTATTGATTCCGGCAATCGTATTATTTGGATCGGATCTTACACTTTATCCTGGTACAGCTCCAATTGGCGAGATGTTTGCTAGCGGTGGAGCAAGTGCTATCTGGGGAAGTTATATTCGTTATATCGGTGCGGGTGCACTCGCAGCTGGAGGTATCATCAGTCTGATCAAGTCATTGCCACTTATTGTACGTACGTTCCGTGATGCATTAAAGAGCATGAATGGAACAAAAGAGGGTGGAAATGTTCGTACCAATCAGGATCTGAACATGAAAATCATCCTTGTAGCAATTGCAATTCTGACCATCCTTGTATGGTTACTTCCACAGATTCCAGTTTCATTACTGGGTGCAGTGATCGTAGTTATTTTCGGATTTTTCTTCGCAACTGTTTCTTCAAGAATGGTTGGTTTAGTAGGAAGTTCCAATAACCCGGTTTCCGGTATGGCAATTGCAACACTTTTGATTACAACAATTATTCTGAAGGCAACTGGTGATTCCGGTATCCACGGAATGCAGGGAGCGATCGCTATCGGTTCTATCATCTGTATTGTAGCAGCTATTGCTGGTGATACGTCACAGGATTTGAAGACCGGTTATCTGCTTGGTGCAACACCAAAGAAGCAGCAGATCGGTGAGATCATCGGTGTTATCGCAGCAGGTCTTGCAATCAGTGGTGTACTGTATCTGTTAGATTCTGCATGGGGATTCGGTACCGAGCAGCTTGGTGCTCCACAGGCAATGCTGATGAAGATGATCATCGAGGGTGTTATGAACAACAACCTTCCATGGGCATTGGTATTCATCGGTGTATTCCTTGCTATCGCAGCAGAAGTTGTTGGAATTCCGGTACTTCCATTCGCAATTGGTGTATACCTTCCAGTACAGCTGAACGCATGCATCATGGTTGGTGGACTTATCCGTCTTGGCTTTGAGAAGTCTAAGAAGGAGAAGAAAGACAAGGAGCGTATGATCAGCGATGGTATGCTATACTGCTCAGGTATGATCGCAGGTGAAGGTATCGTTGGTATCCTTCTTGCCGTATTTGCTGTATTTAAGATTGACGAGGTTATCGACTTGTCCGGAAAGCTCAACCTTTCTGAGCCGGTAGCTACAATCGGAAGTCTGGTTGTATTTGCACTGATTATTCTTTTGGTACTGAAATTTTCTTTTTGGAAGAAGAAAAAAGAAAGTAAATAGAGATGAAGAAAAAAACAAACAAAGATCAACAGGAAAATTATCTGGAAAGAAAACCAAAGCGTCATGAAGCCATTGCATGGGCGAAGGACGAAAAAGGAATCGTTACACTGGATATCGAAAATACCGGCTTTTTCAACCGGCTGGCACAGAAATTTTTCCACAAGCCAAAGGTTACGCACATTCACCTTGACGAAATGGGAAGTTTTGTCTGGCTAATCATGGATGGTGAGAAAGACATCATCGCCATTGGCAAAGAAGTGGAGGAGCAGTTCGGAGAGAAAGCCAATCCATTGTACGAAAGACTGGCAAAATTCTTTCAGGTACTTGACAGTTATCATTTTATTACCTGGAATTAGGAATATGTGTGCATGCATCAAATTAAATACATTTGCCGGAACTCTTGAACTTATGAAGGGTTTGTACTAAAATAGCTTTAAACCTATAAGGTGAATAATGATCATTATTTAAGGAGGATTCAATTATGGCATACGTAATTTCTGATTCATGCGTTAGCTGTGGTACATGTGCAGGCGAGTGTCCTGTAGGAGCAATCTCTGCAGGTGCTTCTCAGTACGAGATCGACGGATCTGCTTGTGTAGATTGTGGTACATGTGCAGGTGTTTGCCCAACTGGAGCTATCTCTCAGGGCTAATCACAGTTACATACAAGTAAACGAAAAACTGTCTCACTCAGTGAGGCAGTTTTTTTGTACATAAAAAAGGAACTGTGAAAGTTCCCTTTTAAGATGGATGTATATAAAATGGATAGGAATTAGATAAATCCGAAATGTTCCAGTGCTGCGGCGATTCCGCCCTCACTGGATTTTTTTGTAACGTAAGCTACTTTTTCCTTCAGGGATTCCGGATCGGCGTTGCCCATCGCGACACTGTTCGGAACGTAGGTCAGCATTGGCAGATCGTTGTTGCTGTCGCCGAAGACGTAAGCATCTTCCTTGGTGAGTCTGTAGTGATCTAAGACGTACTGCAGACCGGTTGCTTTCGTATAGCCGATCGGTACAAACTCGCGGAATAAACCGCCGCGGTCAATACAGTCAAAGAATTGGTCGCTCACTTTGCGGAATTCCGTAAGTTGTGCTTCATCGCGTATCCAGGTGACAAATTTATCGCAGCGAAAATTTGGTGCTGTCCAAGGATCAAATACTTCAAAGCCTTTTTCCAGATTTTCTTTATATAATTTGCGTGCATCCGGATTATGAAGCGGACGGGACAGATCAAAAACGGTAGAATCGACGGATTCAAAGAGGATATCCATATCAACTTCTTTTGCTTTCTCAAGAAGCTGCATCGTCACCTCGTGAGGCGGTGCGGTATGTATGAGCTGTCTGCCGTCACAGTAAATATCGGTTCCGCAGCCGCATACGAATCCGTCAAATCCGATTGACTGAAAACGTTCTTCCAGGTTGTGAAAACAGCGTCCGGTATTGATAAACATTAAGTTGCCGTTGGCACGCGCTGCGCGGATCGCATCGACCGTGCTTGCCGGGATCGAGCCGTCGATCTCCGAAGTTAAAGTTCCGTCTATATCAAAAAAAGCGATTTTTCTCATAAAGTTTTCCTCGTATTCAAGTTATGTCAATCACATTCATAATCATGTGATGCTTCGTGCATTGATATAAATGATTAAAGTTTGCAGAAACGATTGCATTGTATAATATTTTTTCGAGACTTGCAAGCGGTCTTTACAGTAAACGATGGGGTGGATATAATGTAGGGTATAGATTGAAAGAAAATGGAAATGTGCAATCATTCTGATACAAACAAACCGGAGTCGATTGCAATCAGCGAAAGCATAGTAGAAAAAGGAACAAAAATGAAGGGAAACGAACAGTTAAAACAGATGCTTCCGGGTCTCACGGATGAGATGCCGGAATGCTTTAAAAGAATCGCGGAACTGCTTGACTACGGCGCGTTTGAACTGTGTGAGCAACACGGTAAAGACGGAGTGATGCAGTACGTGATTCCTTATATTTTAAATGATGCGGTGGAGTGCTATCTGGATGCGCTCGATGCATCTTTGCAGGGAGAATATGTGGCGGATGCACCGGTGACGAGTGCAGAGCTGCTGTCGGAGACCGGGCGCTACGGGCTGGTCATGCATCAGGGCGAGGAAAATGTGTGTACACTCTGGTTCCGCGACCTGCGCGAGCATAGTGCATGTTACCGTTATCATGAGATCGGCCACTTTTGGATGAAGGGACAGGAGCAGTGGCGCCAGCTGGTATACATGATCGGAACAATCGCGGATAAGTATCGTTACATGGGCGAAAAGTATTGCAACAAAACGGAATGTGAGTTACAGAGTCTGATCTACTTTGCACCGTTTCGCAGGTGGTCGCCGATTGAAGATCTTTTAGCGGAGCATTTTCCACTGCGGGAGGAAGGGCTTGATGCGATGGAGCGCGTGGCGCTTAAAGTGGGGGATACGATGTATGTGCAGATGATTCGTCTGTACCGCCTGTTCCCGACGGAGCGGCTGGAGAAGATTTTAAGCAAGGCGCTTCGCTCGCCGAAGAGGGAGGCAATCTATCACTATCTGTATGAGCAGGTGATGAAGGCGTCAAAACCTTATCCGGCGCGGGATTACGGAAAGCAGACGAATGCGTCGATGCAGCACGCGCGCCGCGAGGTGGAGAAAGAGTTGCTGCGCCGCGGATATACCGGACATTATCCGGAATATACGAAGAAGAACGAGTATGTGGTTGTGACGGAGGAGCATCCGTTTACGTTGCTTGAATGGGAAGATTACACATTTCATCAGCAGTTGATGATCTCGAAGAATCCGGGCAGGAAGCCGCGCCGAAACGCAGGCTTTTTCCGGGGAATCGGACGAAAGGGACGCATCGTGGAATGGGAGGATTTCCGCAAGGAATCCAGATAAGAGAGAGGACGGCGATTAATATGAGAATTACGATAGCAAGACAGTGTGGCTGCAACGGAGATCTGATCGGGGAGAAATTGGCGGAGCGGTTGGGGCTTACGCTATACAATAAGAAAGCGATTCAGAAGCTTGCGGATGAGAAAGGTGTTTATGAACGTTATCCGAATTATTTCGGGGAGAAGGAAGCGGATCCGTTTTTGGCTGCAATTGTAAGGAGCGAGCAGAGTGATACCGCTATGAAAACGCCGGGTAAGGCTCTCCATGCAACGATCGGGGATGAACCGTGCGTGATCATCGGACGATGTGGGAATTATGTGTATGGTCAGGAGCCGGATACCGTGACAGTTTTCCTGTGCGGAGAGAAAAAAATGCGTGTGCGTACGATCATGGAGAAACATGGCTGCTCAGAGATGAAGGCAAAGCAGCTTGTGGAGAAAACGGATGCAAGGCGCAAAGCATACCACGAGTATTACAGCGGACAGGAGTGGGGCGAAGCGGGAAATTATCAGTTGTGCCTCGATGAGTCTATGCTTGGTGTGGACGGTGTGGTGGAGATGGTCTGCAAGTATGTGGAACTGACAAAGCAATGATAGGCAAGTTGGAAGAGTTGAATTCCGTACAAACAGTTGCGATGAGGGATGAGAATGGTTCGAATTAAAGATGTGGCGGAGGCAGTCGGTGTCAGTACCGCGACGGTATCGAATGTGATCAATGGTAAGGATCAGCGCGTTTCGGGAGAGGTGCGTGAGCGGATCCAAAAGGCGCTCGACGAGATGGGATATGTGCGCAATCGTTCGGCGATGATGCTGGCACAGACAAATTCCAATATGATCGGGGTGGTCATCCCGGACAAACCAGGTACGAAGATTACGATGGAAGATCCGTATTTCAGCGCACTTGTCGGAAATCTGGAGGCAGAAATCCGTGCGCATGACTGCTATATGTATCTGATCGCGCAGCAAAGTGAAGAAGAAATTTTGAAGCAGGCGATCGCGTGGAATCTTGAGGGATTGATCGTTTGTAATCTGGTGGAGCCGCAATTGAGAAGCCTGTGTGAAAAATACCGAAGGGGCGTGGTTTCCATCGATTCCTATCTGAACCGCAAAGCAAATTTTGTGAATATTGCAACGGATGATTTCGGCGGTGGCTACAAGATGGGAAAGTATCTGGTTGAGCAGGGGCACACGAAGATCGCGATGCTTGCGGATAATGATCTGGATGTGGATCATTACCGGTGGATGGGATTGCAGCGTGCGATGGAAGAAGAGGGACTTGTCATCGGAGAGTCTGATCACTTTGTCTTTTCTGCGTCTGAGCCGGCACGTGAACTGGAGCTGAACCAATGGCTGCCGAAGCTGAAAGAATATACGGCACTTTTTGTTGCATCGGATCTGTATGCACTCGAAGTCAGTGCATTTCTGCAAAGCCGCGGCGTACGTATTCCGGAAGACATCTCCGTCGCCGGATTTGATGATCTCATTTATGCGCGGCTGGCACGTCCGAAGCTGACGACAATGAATCAGAATATCGGGAAAAAGGCACAGATGGCGGTGGAAGCGCTGCTCGCTTTGCGCGATAAAAATGCAGAGAAGGTGGCACAAGAGCCGCATGTTCTTCCGGTTAAACTGGTTGAGCGGGAGTCGGTGAGACGAATTTTACATTAAGAAATAAAAGATAGAACATAAGAGCATGAATGCAATCATGCACAAAATGAAAGAGATGTTTTGTGCATGATCACGGTTATGCGATTAACCATTGACACAGACAGTATGGCTGTGTTAATTTTTATTTAGAAGTTAACCGCATAACCAATAAGCGATTGCGAAATTCCTGTGGCGGCGTGCTCCGGCTGGGCTGACCCGGTGGCGGGCTTCTACGCTGAACACGATTTTAGACAAAATCATTGAATTTGCGAAAATCTCTGCTGGGCTCAATTTTTATGTCCGAGCAACGCTTCGACTGTGGCACTCCAAGTGTCCGTCTGACACAGATGTGCTCAAAATTTCTAGTCTGCCTAAGAGAGGCACTTTGTGAACTAGTGCCCACGGGTCGTGTTCAGCGTAGAAGCCTGCCACCTGGTCAGCCCAGCCGGAGCACGCCGCCACAGGAGTTTCGCAATCGCCTAGCATAACTAAAAGGAAAGGGAGATTATTTTATGAAGAAAGCATGGTGGAAAGAATCCGTTGTATATCAGATCTATCCGAGAAGTTTTATGGATTCCAACGGAGACGGAATCGGTGATCTCAACGGAATTACAGAGAAGCTGGATTATTTAAAGGAGCTTGGCATTGATGTCATCTGGCTTTCGCCGGTGTATCAGTCACCGAACGATGATAACGGATACGACATCAGTGATTATCAGGCAATCATGACGGAATTCGGAACAATGGAAGATTATGATCGTATGCTTGCGCGTGCGCATGAGCTTGGCATCAAGATCATGATGGATCTGGTTGTCAATCATACATCGGACGAGCACGCCTGGTTCGTGGAGAGCCGTAAGAGTGTCGATAATCCATACCGTGATTTCTATATATGGCGTCCGGGTAAGGAGGACGGAAGTGAGCCGAATAACTGGGGATCGGCCTTCAGTGGTTCTGCATGGAAGTATGATCCGCAGACCGATATGTATTTCCTGCATCTGTTTTCGAAGAAACAGCCGGATCTCAACTGGGATAACCCGAAGGTGCGCGACGCCGTCTTTGACATGATGAACTGGTGGTGTGAAAAAGGCATCGACGGTTTCCGTATGGATGTAATCAGTCTGATCTCCAAGCCGGAAGGACTTCCGGACGGACCGGCAGGGGAGAACGGATACGGAGACAGTGGCTGTGCCAACGGCCCGCATGTACATGAGTATTTGCAGGAAATGAATCGCAGGGTTTTGTCAAAGTATGATTTGATTACTGTCGGCGAAGCTGCAGGCGTGACTTTAGAGGAAGCTAAGAAATACGCAAACGCGGATGGAAGCGAACTCAATATGGTATTTCAGTTTGAGCATACCGGCGCAGGAAAGGATGCACACAACCATTACGGCAAGTGGGATTCCGAGAAAATGCCGCTTCCGGAATGGAAAGCAACTCTGTCCAAGTGGCAGACCGGACTTGCGGGCAACGCATGGAACAGTCTGTATTTGTCCAACCATGATCAGCCTCGAAGCGTATCGCGATACGGCAATGACAGCGAGGAATATCGTGAAGTTTCTGCCAAGATGCTTGCGACCTGTCTTCATATGATGCAGGGAACGCCTTATGTATATCAGGGTGAAGAGCTTGGAATGACGAATGTGTACTTTGACAAGCTGGAAGATTACCGGGATGTAGAGAGCCTTAATGCATATAAGGAAATGACCGAGACCTGTGGTGTATCCCACGAGGAGATGATGGGCTATCTCAAGAAGATCGGACGTGACAATGCGCGTACACCGATGCAGTGGGATGACAGTAAAAATGCAGGATTTACGACGGGAACACCTTGGATCCGTGTGAATCCGAATTACCGGGAGATCAACGCAAAGCAGCAGGTCGGCAATCCGGATTCCGTATTTTCTTATTACAAGGATCTGATCCGCCTGCGCCACGAGAATGAAATTATTGTTTACGGCGATTACGAACTGCTTGAGCCGGACAACGAAGAGCTTTTTATCTACACAAGAACGCTGGGTGATGAGAAACTGGTCGTGCTCTGTAACTTTACGGATCAGGATGTCACGATTCCGGCATCCGTGATGGCACAGATCCCGGATGATGCGCCGATCATGATCAGTAATTATGTGGGAAATATGCCGGCAGTGCTCCGCCCGTATGAAGCGACGGTAAGACAGATCAAAAAGTAGGAGGATAGATAGATGAAGAAAAAATGGTGGATGGGAAAAGTTGCATACCAGATCTGGCCGAAAAGCTTTGCGGACAGCAACGGTGACGGAGTCGGTGATCTTGAAGGCATCATCGGAAAGCTCGATTACCTGAAGGATCTTGGAATCGATATTATCTGGATTTCGCCGTTATACAAGTCGCCGCTTGTGGATCAGGGATACGACATCTCCGATTACTATGATATCAACCCGCTTTTTGGTGATCTGGAAACGATGGACCGCCTACTTGCAGAGGCAAAAAAGCGTGATATGTACATCGTCATGGATCTCGTTGTCAACCACTGCTCCGATGAGCATGAGTGGTTCAAGAAGGCATGTGCCGATCCGGACGGAGAGTACGGAAAATATTTCTATATCGCAGAAAAGAAAGACGGAAAGCTGCCGTGTAACTGGCGCTCCTACTTCGGAGGAAGTGTCTGGGAGCCGATTCCGGGAACTGACAAATATTATTTCCATGCTTTTCACAAGAAGCAGCCGGATCTCAACTGGGAGAATCCCAAAGTTCGTCAGGAAGTCTATAAGATGATGAACTGGTGGTTTGAGCGCGGTATCGCAGGATTCCGTATCGACGCGATCATCAACATCAAGAAAAAGCTTCCGTTCTGCGACTATGAACCGGACCGTGATGACGGAATGGTTTCGATCGTGCGTATGCTTGAGGATGCCGAGGGAATCGGCGAGTTCTTAGAGGAGATGAAGCACGAGACATTCGATAAATATGATGCATTTACCGTAGGAGAAGTCTTTAACGAGAAGGACTCCGAGCTTCGTGAGTTCATCGGAGAGAACGGACATTTTTCATCGAAATTTGATTTCGCACCGGAGATATGCGGAAAAGGCGGCGCATGGTATGAGCATGAGACCGTGACACCGGAGATGTATAAGAATGCAATCTTTGACAGCCAGCTTCGGGTGGCAGACATCGGTTTCCTTTCCAACATTATCGAGAATCACGATGAGCCGCGTGGTGTATGCCGCTATATTCCAGATGGAGACTTAAACGACACGAGCAAGAAGGCTTTGGCGGCGGTATACTTCTTCCTGCGCGGAATCCCGTTCATCTATCAGGGACAGGAGATTGGAATGGAGAACTGCCCGTTTGAGAGCATCGATCAGATTGATGACATCAGTTCAAAGGATGAGTATAAGGTGTGCCGTGACGCAGGCTATTCCGAGGAAGAAAGCATGAAGCTGCTTCGCGTCTACAGCCGCGACAATGCGCGAACTCCGGTGCAGTGGAGCAACGAGGAAAACGCAGGATTCTCCACGCATAAGCCTTGGATGATCGTCAATCCGAACTACAGGGAGATCAATCTCGCGAAGCAAAAAGATGATAGAAACTCGGTTTACACATTTTATAAGCAGATGATCGCGCTCTACAAAGATCCGGCTTACCATGAGACTTTGACATTCGGTCGCTTTGAGCCATATATGCGTGAAACAAAGAATCTGATTGCATATTACCGCAGAGGAGAAGGACAGACGTTACTCGTTCTCGCAAACTTCCAGAACGAGCCGCAGACGGTTATGCTTCCGGAAGCTGCTGACAATGTGATTCTCAACAACTGTGCGAGTGTAGATGTGGATGATAATGGACGCATCACACTTGGTGGATATCAGGCAGTGATGATCGAACTGTAAAAGATACAAAAATACCGAACCATTTGAGAAAAGAATTTGACTTCTTAGGAACAAAATGGTTCGGTATTTTGTTGTTATGGATGTAATTTTATATTTTTGGTGTCCAGGCATTTTTTAAGTGCTTTCGAATTATCCGGATCCATATGGTATTTTTTCAGTATCTTTAGTCCGGCCTCCGTGAAGGCGCTGGCACCATATGCGGCCCATGGGGAATCTATGACAAGTGTTCCCTTGGCTTTGCTCGGTTTTTTAATAGTATGAAATTATGATAAGATTCCGGTTGACTGTAAAAACAGTACAAACATCATGACCGGTGCAACGTAGCGGATCATGATGCAGTAAAGTTTTTTGCGGCGGAACTTCTCGCCGCCTCGCTCCATCTCGTCGATGACATAATCCGGTGTCATAATCCAGCCGATCAGGATCGTTGAAAGTAATGCGATAAACGGCATCATAACGCTGTTGCTGATGTAATCCATGATATCAAGCAGCTGTCCGGTCGAACCGTTCGGCAGCTTCACTTCAATGTAAAAAATGCTATAGCCTAACGCAATGACAGCGGATGCGCCAAGGTAGATCGCTGACAGAATGAGAACGGTCTTCTTGCGACCCGTGTGGAAGATCTCCATGCAGTTTGCAACAATGGATTCCAATACGGAGATGCAGGATGACAGTGTTGCGAAGATCGCGGTCACGAAGAAAAGGATTCCGACGAAAATGCCGGCTTTGCCCATGGCTGCGAATACCTTTGGCAGCGAGACAAACATCAGACTCGGTCCGGCACCCATGCCTTCGGTTCCGGAAAATACATATACGGCAGGGATGATCATTGCACCGGCGAGGAATGCAACACCGGTATCGAAGATTTCGATCTGGTTGACTGCTTTATTCAAGTTGACTTCCGGCTTCACATAGGAACCGTAAGTGATCATAATTCCCATCGATACACTGAGGGAGAAGAAAAGCTGGCTCATCGCATCCAGCAGAATCTGCAGGAAACGCTTTATGGTAAGTCCCTCCACATTCGGAGTGAGGTAATACAGAAATCCCTGCAATCCGGTGTGAACCTGTCCGGAAGCGTCCGTGTGCTGCAGCGTCAGGGAGTAACCCGCGATAATGACAACAAGAACGAGCAGGATCGGCATCATCCATTTGGAGACGCGCTCGATACCTTCCTCGACACCGTTGTATACGATAAATGCAGTTACGGCCATGAAGATCAAAGCGTAAACGACCGGTGAGGTGGATGAGGTAATAAATGAGGTAAAGTAATCATCGCCGGCGGCGGCTTTGGCCTGCCCGGTTATGTAGGTTACCGCATACTTAGTGATCCATCCGCCGATGACCGCGTAGTAGGTCATGATGAGAACCGGTACGAGGAACGTCAGAATTCCTAAGAATTTCCATTTCGGACGCATCTGCGCGTAAGCACTGATCGCGCTTTGCTTGGTGCGGCGACCGATTGCGATATCCGAGGTCAGCAGGGTAAAGCCGAATGTCAGTACAAGCACAAAGTAGATGATCAAAAAGAGTCCGCCCCCGTCTTTGGCGGCAAGATACGGGAAACGCCACAGATTCCCCACGCCCACAGCACTACCGGCTGCGGCCAGGACAAACCCCAATTGTCCTGAAAAGTTGTTTTGCTTTTTTTCCATAGAATCGAATCTCCTTCTTATATAAAACATATAAAATTACGATAACATATTTCAAATTGTAAGTAAATGACCGATTCTGTGACTGCTTTGCAATATGTTGTTCCGGAGATAGAATCAATGTAGTATTTATGTTATGATGAAGCAAGTAGCAATCAACAACCCGACAAGATATGTCGGGTATGCAAAAACACGACATTTCTCGCTTTGTGTCATGTTCAAATATAAAATATTTCGATATTCTGTCAGTGGAAGGGAGGTCACAATATGGATCAAAAGAAAATCGGTTCTTTATTAAAAGAATTGAGAAAAGAGAAAGGTCTGACGCAGGAACAGTTGGCGGAACATTTCCTTGTATCGGCAAGAAGTGTTTCACGATGGGAAAATGGCATCAACATGCCGGAACTGAGTCTATTGGTTGAACTTGCAGATTTTTACGATGTTGATATCCGGGAAATTATTGACGGGGAAAGGAAAAGCGAGAATATGAATAAGGAAGAGAAAGAAGTATTACGGAAGCTTGCAGATTATGCGGAGAATGAGAAAGACAGTCTTATGAAAAGAGTTTGTATTATAAGCTGTGTCGGATTTGGTTCATTGTTGTTGGCATTATTGTTTGAAAGTTTTGGAATCGGGCAGATCAACCCATTGTGGATGTGTATCGAAGAAATTGCGTTTGGGCTGGCCGTAGGTGCACTGTTGACATGTATTTTCTTTACAACAGGCATTTTATTTAAAATGAAGCAGAATGAAAGAGTGCGTAGAGTGGCGAAAGTTTTAGCTGTAGTTTGTCCGCTTGTTATGATCGTGTGCGTGATTGCATGCTGGATCTTGAGTTAGTTACGGCAAACAGTAAAGAACAGTAAAACATAAAATCGCCAGTTCCGGGAATCCGGTTCTGGCGAGTGCACACTTTATTTTCGTTATACGGATTTTTTCTCGTGTCGAATCGGGGTCTGCGCATTGAACACAACAGAGAATACATTTTTGCCGTCCTCGTAGCTGACCGAGATGTGTCCGCCGTGATGTGCTACGATGCTGCTGGCGATGGAGAGCCCCAATCCGTAGTGCCCGTTGTCCTCACGCGCTTCGTCTGCGCGGAAAAAGCGTTCGAAGAGACGGTCGCGTGTTTCCTCCGGGATCGGATCGCCGGTGTTGGCAACCGAGAGGTGAAACTTCTTTGTCTGCAGGTAGGAACGAATCACGATCTCTCCGGCTTGGGGGGTATAACTGATCGCGTTGTTCAAAAGGATGGACAGCAGATCCTGAATCTGATCTTCAACACCGTCAATATACATATCTTCCTGAATATCCGTCGTGATGCGGATTTTCTTCTCATACGCAACACTTTCCATCGGATAAATGATGTCGTATAAAGCGTCATCCACCTGAAATCGTTTCATTGGTGTCTGATTTTGCACAGTGTCAAGGCGCACGAGCGTCAGCATCTTGTTTACAAGGGAAATCATGCGTTCCGTTTCCTGATTGATATATCCGAGATGCTTGTTATCTGCTGCAACTTCTTTTTGAAGAAGCTGCGTGTTGGTGCGGATGACAGCAAGCGGAGTTTTCAGTTCGTGGCTGGCATTGGAGATAAACTTTTTTTCGGAATTGATCATTTCTTCGATCGGGCGTGTCAGCCAGCGGGAGAGCGCTCGTCCGGAAACGGCGAAGAGAAGTATTCCGGCAAGGAGAAGGCCGCCGCACCCATAGAGTGTCGGGAGTGTGGCGCGAAAAGCGGAAGCACCGCTGATCAGAATGAGATAGCGCTTGCCGGAGTTGTGTAAATATTTATATAAATATGTGTATTTCAGAAAACGCATGCGTCCGTTCTCATTTGCAGCGATGACACGCTTACCCTCTTTCAATAGTTCGTTTTCCGATTTATTGGAGAAGGTGTGAAATAAAATATCCGGCTCTGCATCCGATTCCGAGGACAGGGAATAGACGCAATACGAGATATCCGTAAGATCCGAATTAAGTCCCTTATAGATAATGAAGTTCTTCCAGTTCTCATCCTTGATTTCTTCCCGGACCTGATCCTCGACATTGAGCAGGTTTGCGCGGTAAATGTTGTTTGCGTAGATGGAGAGAATACTGATCCACGTGATGGACAAAAGCAAAATAAACAGAAAGCTCATTTTCTTTTGTAAATTTTTAATCATTGGCTGCCTCCAGAATATATCCGACGCCACGGACGGCACGGATGCGTGTGTTAACCTGTAAATGTTGAAATTTTCGGCGTAGAAACGAAATATAAACTTCTACGTTATTGTACTCTGCGTTGGAGTCGTAGCCCCAAATCTTGGTTGCAATCTGCTCCTTTTCAAGAACCTGATTCTGATTGATCAACAGAAATTCGCACAGCTGCATCTCTTTTCCACTGATCTTCATGGATTTACCGGTGTTTATGTTGGAAATCTCACAGGTGTTATTGTCAAAAGCAAGATCACCTGCACGAAGAAACTGCATATCGATATCCTGAGAGATACGGCGGCGCGTGATAGCCTGAATACGCATGATCAATTCTTCAATCTCAAAAGGCTTCGTGACATAATCATCAGCGCCGACACGGAATCCCTGAAGTTTATCATCGAGTTCCGAACGGGCGGAAAGGATCAGGACCGGAATATGATTTCCGTCCGAACGGAGGGAGGAAAGAACTTCGTATCCATTCATTTTAGGGAGCATCAGGTCCAAAATGAGTATATCGTAGATGCCACTTGCAGCATCCTCGTATCCTTGTAATCCATCGTTTGCAATGTCTACCATATAGTTTTCTGCCCGCAGAGCATCCGCAAGTGTGTCTGCCAGACGAAGGTTATCTTCCACTACTAAAATTCGCATTGATCTCTCCATTATGTAAAATATTTTTCTTTTCTTGTAAAAGATTCAAGGTTTCTTCAAGGAATCCTCTATATGATGATAGCATACATGAAAAGAGATAAACATAGCAAGTTGAACAGAAATCTTTTTGTGGTAAAGCATAACTCATAAACCTTGAAAAAAGATGGAAAAGGGAAAACAATTTTAAATGAGATGATCATATTCTTGCATTGTCCGATGAGGAACGGATAGAGAGCATGGATGGCTAGTCATACTGCGGATGTGAGTAGAGGTCTGTGTAGCTCTATACGGCGGATCGTGTGGGGGGAATGAAATCTCGGGAGTGTAGGGCGCTTGCATGGTAGCGCCCTATATTTTTGCCCGTATTCCAATGAAAAAGTTGTTTATAGTCTGATTTGATATGTACGATGGAGGAAACAAAAATTTGAAAAGAGGAAAAATAAAGTTATTTGTGGCAGGATTGGCAATCTCAGCGGTGTGTATTCTGGCGCCGCATTCGACAGAGGCAGCAGTGCCTAAGGCACAGATGGATGGTGTTATGGGACAAAGCATCGAAGATGAGATGGTTTATCATGATACAGCGATGGACGATTCGAGATATTCTTTGTTAAAAAGCGCAATCGCATTATTTTCCGCGACCTCGACGCGGGCGGCAAGTCCCTCTTATACAGATGATTTTCTGGCAAGTTCTTTTGCGGAAGATGGCATCTACACATCGGCAACCTACTATCACAGAGCTGATTATGAAGATTATCAGCTTTTGAACGGAATTGATGTATCCTGGTGGCAGGCAAAGAATAAGAAGACAACCTTATTGGATTGGGAAAAAGCGCATAATGACGGAATTGATTTCGCATTTGTCCGTGTGGGATCGAGAGATTCCTCAAACGGAAGCATTTATGAAGATACATCTGCGGATTCGCATATTCAGGCAGCACTCGACAATGATATCAATGTCGGCCTTTATATCTTCTCGCAGGCACTTACGGAGAAGGAAGCGAAAGAGGAAGCCAATTTCGTACTGAAACAGATTGACAAATATGATTGGGATGTAACGCTTCCGATTGTGATCGACCGTGAAAAAGGCAGCTATAATCGCTTGACTGCAGGAAAACTGTCCAAGGCGAAGGAGACCGCCGTATGTCAGGCTTTTGCGGATACGATCACCAATGAAGGCTATCAGGCGAGTGTGTATGCATCGTATTCCTGGATTAAATCTTATATCAATACCGATGATCTGGATGATTGCGGCATTTGGATCGCGCGCTATAATAATACGACGACCAGTAATTCCAAGAGTGGGAATGCATACGAAGATGTGCCGTATGACTATGACTTCTGGCAGTATTCTTCGACTTCGAAAGTCGATGGATACAGTGGTAATCTGGATACAAACTTCTGGTACAAGGACACAAGCATCAAGACGACCGGATTGAAAGCCACTGCGGAGAGTGCGACCGGACCGATTACGTTAAGCTGGAGTAAAGCCGCGGATGATGTGGCCGGGTATCGTGTGTATCGTTACGATGCGAATCAGGATAAGTATGTTTATCTGAAGTCAACAAGGAGCCGCAAATATGCGGATGAAGATGTGACAAGCGGCAAGACTTATCAGTACAAGGTGCGATGCTACTGGACGATCGGAGGAACGAATTATTACGGAAACTATTCATCTGTCATATCGGTAACGACACCACCGGCAAAAGTGACGGAAGTGGATACAGAAACAAGGAGCAGCACCTATCTGACGTTGAACTGGAAAAAGGTGTCCGGTGCCAGCGGATATCGCATTTACAAATATAATACGAGCAGCAAGTCATATGAGAAAGTGACAACGATCTCCAAGGGAAGTACCGTGTCTTATAAGATAACCGGACTTACTGCCGCAACAGAGTATCAGTTTAAAGTCCGTGCATATAAGAAAACGGATACCGGAACGCTGTGGGGAAGTTCTTCTTCTGCATATAAGGACTGTACGAAGCCGGCGCAGACGAAGAATCTGAAGGCAGCTACGAAATCTTCGGCGGTCACACTGACATGGAGCAAAGTGGCGCGTGCCGATGGTTATCGGATTTATCGGTACAACAGTAAGACGAAGAAGTATGAGAAGATCGCAACGGTCAAAGGCAACAAAACATTTTCTTATAAGAATACGAAACTCAAGAAAAGATCGACGATGAAGTACAAAGTTCGTGCGTATAAGACGTACAACGGAACGAATTACTACGGAGCTTATTCCGACATTGTAACGATAAAAGTGAAATAAAAGAAGTTTAGAGTCTCGGATTTCCGGGGCTCTATTTTTTTGTTAAAAAAGTGTAACGAATCGAGAATAATAAGCATAAATGGATAGAACAACGAAAGGGAAGGAGGCGAAGGAATGCAGTCGATGGATGAAATCTATCAGAAGTATGCGCAGATGGTGTACCGCTATCTGCTGTCAAAGACGCGCAGCGAAGATCTTGCGGAAGAATTGACGCAGGAGACATTTTACCAGGCCATAAAAAGCATCGGAAGATACGACGGGAGCTGCAAGATCTCGACGTGGCTTTGTGCAATCGCAAAAAATCAGCTGCATTCATGCCCGGAGCCTTATCGGGAAATCCTGTATCTGAGGATTTTCGGAGGTCTATCCTTTAAAGAAATCGGTGAGATTATGGGAAAGACGGAGAACTGGGCACGTGTCAGTTACTATAGAGCCAAGGAGCGGTTGCGTGGAAGATGATTTTTGAGAATCAATTTTCCACAAGCCGCCAGAGCGTATTTGAGGAACGCTTAAGAGTCTATGCGTATATGTGTCTGGCGGAGATCGGCAACCTGAAAGAAGTGATCTACGAGTACAATCTGGATGGTGAAACGGCACACCTCTGAGTCGATCAACGAGGTCTGCGTCTTACTGTATCTGGGCAACAGTTACAGGATCGGCGTGGATGGAAATGCAAAAGACGGCTACGATATCGGTCAGATTATTGTATACCAATAAGAAAAAATATAAAACGAAAATGCAGAGGTGAATATGCATGCGTTGCTATCACCTCTGCATTTTCTGTTATGTATTCGGAACAACATCCGTCTTGTCTTTGGTCGGCTTTACAGGCTTGTCCTTCTTTGCAAAAAGCGAACGCTTTTTTCTGAGATTGCCACGGATCGCGGCATCTAATTTCTTGTAACGTTCCTCCTGTGCTTCTTCCTGCTCGCGGAAGAGATAATTCATTTCTTTGAGCACTGTCTCGCGGACTTCCTGCCCGATGTTTAAACTCAGCTCCTCGTTGTTCTGTGCGATCGCACGACCGACAATATCACTCATCAACTCGCGGAACTGCGCCATGCGCTCCTCTGCGGAGAGCGGATCGGCAGGCGGAACTTGTGAAGATGCAGCAGCTTGTATATTGGTCGTTGTCTGATCCTTCGCTACGGGACGGACGGTATTGCTCGTTTTGGGAAAAACATCCGTTGGTTGTGCCAACGGATTCGCCGTGCTTGCGTCAGTCTTTTCAGCCTCAGCTTTCGACTGCATCATCGCATTCATCCCCTCCGGATTGCCCATCGATCCGTTATGCAGAATGAATCGGATCGCCTTCAGTTGATACCCCTGTTCCTTCAATTGCTTTATCTTCTGAAACTCCTGTATATTTTCTCGTGTATAGTATCGATGACCCATCTCGTTTCGCGGGATCGTCAGATCGAGTTCTTCTTCCCAGTAACGTAACACATGTGATTCCACGCCTGCCATCGCGGCCGCGTCCGAAATCATGTAACGTACTTTCTCCACGAATCGTCCTCCTTTATACTATTCTTCCATGACCTTCGAAAATTACATAATATTTTATATTAAATTCGCGACATATTTCTTTCTGCACATATACTTTTCCTTGCGGTTTTAGACAGAATTGCTGAATTTGTCAGCGGTATTCGTTTCCCTTTATTTTTGTGTACGACAACGTTTGAACCATTCCACGATGGTGTCCGCCGGACGCAGTCTTTGTCTCGGCGAACAACCGTCAGCGGAATTGTCCAAACTTTGGCGGACATAAATCATAGAAAAAGGGAAACGGATACCGCGACAAATTCGTAATTCTGGATAACTAGCAAGAAAAAGTATATGGCGCAGACGAAATGACGCGCGGATTTTGTGTTCAATATGTAATTTTCGAAGGTCATGCTCTGCATTTATTATAAGGGGACGAGCCCCCGGATTCAAACATTTTTCATCGTGTTTTTCTGACATTCCTCGCGCTCCTTTAGCATTTGACAACGGCGCCTGATCTATCATATAATGAGAGGAAATATATTGTAATGCAGAATGCAAACAACCCCGCATAAGGGGATGAAAAGTGTGAGAGTATGGATACAATAATTGAAAAAATCGATCCCGGAAACATAGACGCGGACGTGATGGATCGGGCCGGAAAACTGATCGCGGAAGGCGAGCTGGTAGCATTTCCGACCGAGACCGTTTATGGACTGGGAGGCGATGCGCTTGATCCCGACGCATCAAGAAAAATATATGCAGCGAAGGGACGCCCATCCGATAATCCACTGATCGTGCATATCGCAGAATTTGACGATATGAAGCGAGTGGCGAGGGAAGTACCGGAACAGGCCAGAAAATTAGCAGATGCTTTCTGGCCGGGACCATTGACCATGATCGTATGGAAAAGCGATGCCGTGCCGGAGGCCACAACCGGCGGAATGCAGACCGTAGCGGTACGTATGCCGAATCATCCGGTAGCACTCGAATTAATTCGAAGGAGCGGATGCCTGATCGCGGCACCGAGTGCAAACACATCCGGACGGCCGAGTCCGACGGAGGCGCAGCATGTCGCAGAAGATCTGTCAGGTAAGATTGCGATGATATTGGATGGGGGTCCGGTAGGAATCGGAATCGAATCGACGATCATCGATTTGACGGAAGAGAAACCGATGATACTTCGGCCGGGTTATATTACACCGGAGATGTTGTCGGAAGTATTACAGGAAGAAGTCGTGATCGATCCGGGCATTATTGCAGCGGACGACACGAGAAAGCCAAAAGCGCCGGGAATGAAGTATAAGCATTACGCGCCGAAGGCAGAGATGATTATTGTGGATGGGGCACAGGATGCTGTCATTGCTAAGATCAATGAGCTGACCGCAGCCAAGCGTGCGGAAGGTAAGAAAGTTGCGGTGATCGCAACAGACGAGACAAAGGAACGCTACGATGCACAGGTCATCTTAAGCATGGGCAGACGTTCGGACGAGGATGCCATCGCGCAGCATCTGTACAAGATTCTGCGGGAATGTGACGAACTGGAAGTTGGGGAAATCTATTCGGAATGTTTCCAGACCCCGCGTATCGGACAGGCAATCATGAACCGCCTGCTGAAAGCGGCAGGCCATACGGTGATCCACGTATAAAAAGGATGCTTTTTGCAAGCATCAAATAAGAATCGGTTTTGGGAACAAATAAGCGGATTCTTATATGGAAGGTAGAGAGAGGGCATATTATGGAATTTAACAAAATAATTTTCGTGGCTCAGACAGGCACCTGCCGGGAGGCAATGGCTGCGGGAATTTTCAGCGACTTTGCGTTAAAGCATCCGCTTGAGATCTTAACGCGCGGTCTGGTCGTACAGTTTCCGGAACCGATGAACCAGAAGGCGGAGGCCGTGCTGATCAGCAACGGAATTAACATGGAGGGGTTCGTGTCGCAGCAGCTTACGGAGGAAGACCTGACCGAAGATGCGATGGTCGTAACGATGGAAGCTGTGCAAAGAGATCGCATTTTGGAACAATACGAGAATGCGATTCCGGAGAATATCCACGTGCTTACCGAGTATGTGGGCGATGAACTGGAAATACTTGATCCGTATGGAGGTGCGCTGCCGGCATACGGATTATGTTATGAGACATTACGCAAATCAATTAAGAAACTTGTTAAAAAACTAAACGAAGACGAAGGAGAATAATTATGGCAAAAGTAGTAGTTATGGATCACCCGCTGATTCAGCACAAAATTGGTATTATGAGAAGACAGGACACCGGTTCTAAGGAGTTCCGTACACTGGTCAGCGAAGTTGCCATGCTTGAGTGCTATGAGGCAACAAGAGATCTTGAACTCAGAGACGTAGAGATCGAGACACCAATCTGCAAGGCAACCGTAAAAGAGTTAAAGGGGAAGAAACTTGCTGTTGTTCCAATCCTGCGCGCAGGTCTTGGAATGGTAGAGGGAATGCTTGAGATGATCCCGGCAGCAAAGGTCGGACATATCGGATTATACCGTGATCCTGAGACCGCGGAACCGGTTGAGTATTACTGTAAGCTTCCGGCTGACTGCGCAAACCGTGAGGTATTTGTTGTTGACCCGATGCTGGCAACCGGCGGATCCGCAGTGGCAGCACTCCAGATGCTCAAGGACAAAGGCGTTAAGAATATCCGTTTCATGTGCATTATTGCAGCTCCGGAAGGTGTAAAGCGTCTGCAGGAGGCACATCCGGATGTGGATCTGTTCATCGGTGCACTTGATGAGAGACTGAACGAGAAAAAGTACATCGTTCCGGGACTCGGAGATGCAGGAGATCGTATTTTCGGTACAAAATAATGCTTCAGGTTTTCGGCAAAAGAGGTGACAGACGATGAGCACAAAGAGACAGGATTATATCAGTTGGGATGAATATTTCATGGGCATTGCAATGCTTTCCGCAATGCGCTCGAAGGATCCGAATACCCAGGTGGGAGCCTGTATCGTAAGCTCCGAGCACAAGATCCTTTCGATGGGTTACAACGGATTTCCGACCGGATGCTCGGATGATGAATTTCCGTGGGTGCGTGAGGGGGAGGATAACAAATACTTTTACACGACACACAGTGAGTTGAACGCCATCTTGAATTACCGCGGTGGAAGTCTTGAGGGCGCAAGCATTTATGTAACGCTTTTTCCGTGTAACGAATGTGCCAAGGCGATCATTCAGTCGGGCATCCGCGAGGTTGTCTACGACAGCGACAAGTATGCGGATACACCATCCGTGATGGCATCAAAGAAAATGATGAAGGCAGCGGGACTGACCGTGCGCCGCTATAAGCACACGAATCGTGATGTGCAGCTTGAACTTTAAAGAATTGAATACGTGATGTATAAAATGATACCACACGATGGATAATGAGAAAGAGTCCGTCGTGTGGTATTTTTTCCCATAAGTGACAAAATTGTTAATGAATTAACGTAATTTTATGGACAAACCGACCAAAAATGATATAATGAGCGTAGGCAACGAGCAGTGCCAAACGTGAAAGAACCAGACCGATCGTGCTCGCACGAAGAGGACTGGATCTGTCACGTTTGATAGGGCGACTGCCCGTTCAGCGAGAAAACCCGAAGGGTTTTCGAGCGGAGTGCGCTGCAAGAGGCAAAAGAAAACAATGAAAAAAGATAACAGACAGGTCATGAACGCACTGGTATTGGTATTTCAGTTTGGAATCAATATGGTTGTTCCCATCTTTTTATGCTGTATGGTGGGCATCTGGATCGGAAACAAGACCGGGATTTCGTGGATGATGATACCGTTCTTTTTTATCGGTGCGCTGGCCGGGTTTAACAATATTTATAAGATGGCAAGAAAGTTGATCGACAAAGACAGCAAGGATGATAAACATGTTAAGAAGGATGAATGAAGCTTTGCCGGGACTTGTGGTAACGATTCTGTTGTACGGACTCGTCATTGAACTGGCAGGTGTATGGTTTGTCGAGGACAAGATGAAGTATTCGATCGGACTATGGTACGGTGTCGCGATCGCTGTGGGGCTCGCTATCAATCTGGCGATGGTGATCTTCGATGCAGTGACAATGGGCGACAGCGAGCATGCCAATCGCAGAATTATCGCAAAATCCATACTTCGTTATGTTGTTGTGGTAGTTCTGTTTTTTATATTGGGCTATTTTAATTTCGGAAATCTGTTTATGGCTTTTGTCGGTGTCCTGGGACTTAAGGTGAGTGCTTACCTTCAGGGACTGATCGAGAAAGTGCGACATAAGCGGAGTGGAAGAAGTGATGCATCTTCTGCCGAAATCTTAAGTGACTATGAGGGCACTGAGTAGTTACGAATAGTAAATTAAATAAGGAGGTGACTATGTGAATCAAGGAATTTTATTGTCAGCCGACATTGATTTTATGATCCATGGAATTTTTCAGGTGAAGATATTCGGACAGAAGGTCTGGATTACGACCAGCCATGCGTGTATTCTGATCGTTATGGCACTCATGCTGATCTTTGCGATCGTTGCGAACCGCAAGATGAAGCATGCAACGGATAAGCCGGATGCATTCCAGAATGTCATAGAGCTGATCGTGGAAATGCTGGATGGCATGGTGGCAAGCACCATGGGCAAGTGGGCACCGAAGTTCGTGAACTATATCAGTACGATCTTTATCTTCATACTGATGAGTAATATTTCCGGACTTGTGGGACTTCGTCCTCCAACAGCCGACTACGGCACAACATTTGCGTTAGCGCTGATCACATTCTTTATGATTCGGGTCTGCAAAGTTAAGCATCAAAGCGCAAAACAAATTTGGGAAGGTGTATGTTCGCCTTTACCACCGTGGCTTCCAATCTGGGCGCCAATCAACGTTATCAGCGAGATCGCAATTCCGATTTCCCTGTCGCTGCGTCTGTTCGCAAACGTGCTCTCAGGAACGGTAATTATGGCGCTGGTATATGGTCTTCTCGGAGGAATCGCTGTCGTATGGCCGGCAGCGCTGCATGTGTACTTTGACTTGTTCTCCGGAGCAATTCAGACATATGTATTCTGTATGTTGACCATGACTTATGTATCACAGGCTTGTGATGGCTGACGTACTTCTGCGAAGTACGTCCCCAAAGGCGATACATCAAAGATGTACCGCATCGCACATCGCATTCGCGTAGCAAATTTTTTATGCGATGTGCTCCTTACAGTACAGAATGGTTGTGCTGTTAACGAAAAAGATCTTAAATGTTAAGGAGGATTTACATTATGAATATTTCAGGACAGGATTTAATCAGAGCATGTTCTGCAATCGGTGCAGGTTTGGCAGTTATCGCCGGTATCGGACCTGGTATTGGACAGGGTATTGCAGCCGGACACGGTGCAGCAGCAGTTGGACGTAACCCTGGAGCAAGAGGACAGATCATGTCTACCATGCTTCTCGGACAGGCCGTTGCAGAGACAACCGGTCTGTATGGTCTTGTTGTAGCGCTGCTCTTACTTTTCGTTCATCCACTTGGCTAATGAGACACATAGAAGATGTGTCTCCAAGGCGATACATCAGAGATGTACCGCAGCGTACATCGCATTCGCGAAGCGAATCTTTCATGCGATGTGCTCCTTACAGACACATGGAAAATGTGTCTGATGAAGCAAAGAAGGAAAGGAGAGTAAAAGAGATTGTTAGCTGAACAGACATTTTTATTCAATCTTGACGCACAGTTGCTCTTCGATACAGCTTTATTGGCAATCGCCGTATTTTTCCTTGTGCTTGCCATGTCATATCTGCTTTTTAACCCGGCACGTAAGATGCTGAAGGACAGACAGGAGCGGATCTCAAACGACATTGACAGTGCGAAGGAAGACAAAGAGAGTGCCGCAGCTTTAAAGGCTGAATACGAGGCAAAACTCAAAGAAGTTGACAAGGAGGCAGAGGGAATTCTTGCCGAAGCAAGACAGAAGGCAATGAAGAACCAGGCCAAGATGATTGACGAAGCAAAAGAAGAGGCCTCGCGCATCGTAAAGAGAGCGCAGGAGGAAGCTGAGCTTGAGAAAAAGCATGCTATGGATGATATGAAGCAGGAAATGATCACGGTTGCTGCTATGATGGCACAGAAGGTAGTTGCCGCTTCCATCGATACCAACATCCAGAGCACACTGGTAGATGAGACATTGAAAGAGATGGGTGAATCGACATGGCTAAGCTAGTATCCAAGACATATGGGGATGCATTATTTGAGCTGGCTTTGGAGGAAAATCATCTGGACGATATGCTGGATGATGTCACAGCAGCCGTACAGGCGCTGAACGAGAACCCGGATCTGTCCAGACTCATGAACCATCCCAAGATTGACAAAGAAGAAAAAGTCAAACTTATGGAAGACATATTTAAGGGGCAGGTATCCGATGAACTGGTTGGACTGATGCGTATGATCGTGGAAAAGGATCATTACAAGGAAATGATGAACGTATTCACGTATTTCATCGATCAGGTAAAAGAGTACAAACATATCGGAACTGCATATGTCACCTCCGCAGTGGAGCTTACCGACGAGCAGAAGGCCGCGGTAGAGAAACGACTGCTGGAGACAACCAAATATGTACAATTTGAGATGCATTATGATGTAGATGCCGAGTTGATCGGCGGAATGGTAATTCGTATCAAGGACCGCGTCGTAGACAGCAGTATCAAGACCAAGTTGTACGACCTGACGCGCGAATTATCCAAAATACAGTTGAAAGTAGGTGAGTGCGCTCCATGAATTTGAAACCAGAAGAAATCAGCTCTGTGATCAAGGAGCAGATTAAACGATACGCTTCCCAGCTTGAAGTAGCGGATGTGGGAACCGTAATCCAGGTTGCGGACGGTATTGCGCGTATCCATGGTCTGGAGAACGCAATGCAGGGAGAGCTCTTAGAGTTCCCTGGAGAGGTTTACGGAATGGTGATGAACCTCGAGGAAGATAACGTAGGTGCCGTACTTCTCGGCTCCCAGAAGAACATCAGTGAGGGTGACACCGTTAAGACGACCGGACGAGTGGTTGAGGTTCCGGTAGGAGATGTGATGTTAGGACGAGTTGTCAACGCATTGGGCCAGCCGATCGACGGCAAGGGACCGATCGAGACCGACAAGTTCCGTCGCATCGAGCGAGTCGCTTCGGGCGTTATCTCCAGAAAATCGGTTGATACACCATTACAGACCGGTATCAAGGCGATCGACTCCATGGTTCCGATCGGACGTGGACAGCGAGAGTTGATCATCGGAGACCGTCAGACCGGTAAGACCGCGATCGCGATCGATACGATCATTAATCAGAAAGGCACGGGCGTGAAGTGTATTTATGTCGCTATCGGACAGAAGGCTTCCACCGTTGCAAATATTGTAAAAACATTGGAAGAGTATGGCGCAATGGGCTATACCACCGTTGTTGCAGCTACCGCAAGTGAGCTTGCACCGCTGCAGTACATCGCTCCTTATTCCGGTTGTGCGATCGGTGAGGAATGGATGGAGGACGGCCAGGATGTCCTTGTCGTCTACGATGATTTAAGTAAGCATGCAGCAGCATACCGTACCCTGTCGCTTCTTCTGAAGCGTGCACCGGGACGTGAGGCTTATCCGGGTGATGTCTTCTACTTACACTCAAGACTTCTTGAGCGTGCGGCAAGACTTTCCGACAAGCTTGGCGGAGGATCACTGACAGCACTTCCGATCATTGAGACACAGGCAGGCGATGTATCAGCATACATTCCGACCAACGTCATCTCCATTACCGATGGTCAGATCTATCTGGAGACCGAGATGTTTAACGCAGGTTTCCGCCCGGCCATCAACGCAGGTCTGTCCGTATCCCGTGTAGGTGGTTCCGCACAGATCAAGGCAATGAAGAAGATTGCAGCCCCGATCCGTACCGAGCTTGCTCAGTACCGTGAGCTGGCAGCATTCTCACAGTTCGGTTCCGAGCTGGATGCCGATACCACCGAGAAGCTGGCACAGGGCGAGCGCTTAAAAGAGATCTTAAAGCAGCCACAGTATCAGCCGATGCCGGTTGAGAAGCAGGTTATCATCATCTATGCAGCAATCAACAAGTATCTGATGGATATTCCGGTTGCCGATATTCTGCGTTTCCAGAATGAACTGTTTGAGTTCATTGATACAAAGTATCCGGAGATTCCGGGATCGATCGCAGCAACCCATGTGATGGATGATGAGACAGAAAAGAAGCTGATCAAAGCGATTGAAGAGTGCAAGGCATCCTTCCGCTAATGGCAGAAAGTAGGTGATAAGACATGGCCTCAATGAGAGACATAAAGCGAAGAAAAAGCAGCATACAGAGTACGCAGCAGATCACCAAAGCCATGAAGCTTGTTTCTACCGTTAAGTTACAGAAAGCCAAGAACCGTGCAGAGCAGACCGATCCGTATTTCAATTATATGTATAAGACGGTGAGTTCCATGCTCGCACGAAGCGGCAATATCGATCACCCGTATCTGACCGCCGGCGATTCCAAGAAGAAAGCCGTGGTTGTGATTACCTCGAACCGGGGACTTGCGGGTGGATATAATTCCAACATCGTAAAGCTGATCACAGGAAGCGATTTCGACAAAGAAGATTTGGATATCTATGCTGTCGGAGGCAAGGGAGCAGAGACATTGGAGCGAAGAGGCTACCATATTGCGGATCTGCAGACCGAAATGATGGAGGCACCGACTTATCCGGATGCGGCGAGTCTGTGCAACCGTGTGCTTGACGCTTTTACCAGCGGAGAGGTTGGAGAAATTTATCTGGCATATACGCATTTTAAGAATACCGTCAGTCAGGAAGCGAAGCTGATCAAGCTGCTTCCGGTGGAGATCGAGCCGGATTCCGAGGAAAATCAGGCTTCCGATTCCAACATACTGATGAACTATGAGCCGAACGAGGAAGAGGCTTTAGACATGATTATTCCGAAGTATGTGACCAGTCTGTTCTACGGAGCACTCGTCGAGGCAGTTGCCAGTGAGAACGGTGCACGTATGCAGGCAATGGATTCTGCAACAAGCAATGCGGAAGAGATGATCAGTGATCTGTCACTGAAGTACAATCGCGCGCGTCAGGGCTCCATCACTCAGGAGCTCACCGAGATTATCGCTGGCGCGAATGCGATATCTTGATATGATTAAATAATTCCGTCAAGCAAATAAGCAGCGTGACTGCTTGCAGGCAAAGCAGCTTATTTATTTGACGGATAAACAGACATAAGCAAGTAGGGTGATAACCCGGATTGCGCATGTCTGTGCGATTTCGGGAGTTCGAAGAACGGAGAAATCGTAATTATTATCTCAATGTAAAAAATAAGGAGAAAACAAATGGCAGGTAATAATATTGGTAAAATTACTCAGATTATCAGTGCCGTTCTGGATATCAAATTCCAGGAAGGTAATCTGCCTGAGATTAACGAAGCAATCAATGTTCCGCTGAAAGACGGCGGCAGGCTGGTTGTAGAGGTTGCTCAGCATCTGGGTGATGATACAGTAAGATGTATTGCTTTGGGACCAACGGATGGACTTGTCCGTGGCATGGATGCCATCGCAACCGGCGCACCGATTTCCGTGCCGGTCGGCGAGAACACACTGGGCCGACTGTTCAATGTTCTCGGTGATCCGATCGATGAGATCGAGGCACCGAAGACCGATGAGAAGTGGCCGATCCATCGTCCGGCACCGTCCTTCGAAGAGCAGGCAACTTCACAGGAGATGTTAGAGACCGGTATCAAGGTCGTTGATCTTCTCTGCCCTTACCAGAAGGGTGGTAAGATCGGTTTGTTCGGTGGAGCCGGTGTAGGTAAGACCGTACTGATCCAGGAGCTGATCCACAATATCGCAACGGAGCACGGTGGATACTCCGTATTTACCGGTGTTGGAGAGCGTACCCGTGAGGGTAATGACCTCTACTATGAGATGAAAGAATCCGGCGTTATCGATAAGACGACCATGGTATTCGGACAGATGAACGAGCCACCAGGAGCCCGTATGCGTGTAGCGCTGACAGGACTTACGATGGCAGAGTATTTCCGTGATAAAGGCGGTAAGGACGTGCTGCTTTTCATCGATAATATTTTCCGATTCACACAGGCAGGTTCCGAGGTATCTGCATTGCTTGGACGTATGCCTTCCGCCGTAGGTTATCAGCCGACATTACAGACCGAGATGGGTGCTTTACAGGAGCGAATCACTTCGACCAAGAATGGTTCCATCACATCCGTTCAGGCTGTCTATGTACCGGCGGATGACTTAACTGATCCGGCTCCGGCGACAACATTCGCCCATCTGGATGCAACGACCGTATTGGATCGTTCCATCGTAGAGCTTGGTATCTACCCGGCAGTAGATCCTCTGGCATCTACTTCGCGAATCCTTGACCCGCGTATCGTTGGTCAGGAGCATTTCGCTGTTGCCCGTGAGGTTCAGGAGATTCTGCAGAAATATAAGGAGTTACAGGATATCATCGCCATCCTTGGTATGGACGAGTTATCCGAGGACGACAAGCTTGTTGTAAGCCGTGCAAGAAAGGTACAGAGATTCCTTTCTCAGCCGTTCTCCGTTGCGGTACAGTTCACCGGTCTGGAAGGTAAGTACGTTCCGATCGAGGAGACGATCCGCGGCTTCCGTGAGATCTTAGACGGCAAGATGGATGACGTACCGGAGAGCTACTTCCTGAATGCAGGAACGATCGATGAAGTTCGTGCACGTGTAAAGTAGGAGGTGCAGGGGCTTGGCCGAAGAAAATAAGTTTAAAGTAGAGATCATTACGCCGGACCGCGTGTTCTTCACCGGAGAGGCGGACATGATCGAGTTCAATACCGGAGACGGACAGATCGGTGTCTACAAGAACCACATCCCGCTTACCACGGTGCTTGAGCCGGGCGTTGTTGTGATCCACAATGACGATCAGCAGAAAGTGGCAGCCGTGCATGCCGGATTCGCCGAGATCCTCGGCGAGAAGGTGACGATTCTTGCAGAACTTGCCGAGTGGCCGGACGAGATCGATATCAACCGTGCGGAAGCTGCCAAGCAGCGTGCGGAGGATCGAATCGCCGCCAAGTCCGAGAATCTGGATCTAAAACGCGCAGAATATGCGCTCCACAAGGCATTGACCCGTATCGATGTCGCTGGACATAAGTAGAAATGATTAGGAATCCCATTTTGACGAAGAAATTCGAAAAATGGGATTCCTTTTTCATGAAACAAATCATTTACTTATATAAATGGTATGTTTGGATATCGAACAACTCGTTCAATGAAAAATATGGATACATGGAAATTTGCTCACGACTATTGCGGAAAACTTTGATGGAAAATAGGATGGGTAATGATGACGGAACACGTAGACTGAAAAATTAAGAAATTTTTAATCGATTTTTTCAATCACACATGATAAAATTCTACTAAATTATGGATAAATAATTTGGATCAAAAATTACAGTCGATTTTCTACATTGAACCCTAGTGAGGATAATATGATAAACAGAGAAATACGGCCAGATAGAAAAAACAAAAATATAATAAGTATGATACAAAGCTGCCTTGTATTGATCCTGGTGGTTTTTATTATTTTTATGATGATACAGATTACAAGGTTACAAGGGACTGCGCGTGTAATCAATTATGCAGGTCTGGTGCGTGGAGCCACACAGCGTCTGGTGAAATTAGAAATTACAGGAAGCCGGAATGATGAATTGATAAAATATCTGGATGATATTCTGAGTGGATTAAGATATCAGGATGGACATTATGATCTGGTAAAGCTCCATGATAAGGAATATCAGGATAAATTGCAGATTCAGATTGAATATTGGGAGAAATTAAAAATAGAAATCGAGGCAGTAAGAAGCGGCGGCTATCAAAATACAGATATTGTTAATATGAGTGAAACTTATTTTCATATGGCTGATGAAACGGTATTTGCTGCGGAAAATTATTCCGAAAAAATTGCAGTAGAGATCCGTACGATAGAACTGTTGTCAGCGCTTGATATGTTGTGTCTGGTGATTTTGATTATTATACAGACGCTGACAGCTATGAAGATGGCAATGAAGAATAAACTGCTAGAACAGAGGGCATATACGGATGCCCATACCGGATTGCCGAATAAAGGTGCCTGTGAGGCTTTGCTTAGAGATCAGAATACAGTCATTGAACCTACCGCCTGCGTAATGTTTGATCTGAATAATCTGAAGACCATAAATGATACCATGGGACATTCGGCAGGAGACCGGCTGATCATGAATTTCGCCCGGCTTTTACGCAGCGTGATTCCGGATAAAGATTTTGTGGGAAGATATGGCGGAGATGAGTTTATGGCTGTGATTTATCATACAAGCCAAACGGAGATTGAAGAGCTGTTACAAAGTTTATGCAGAGAAAAAGACACTTTAAATAGTAATGGAGATCAAATTCCAATCGACTATGCATGCGGATGGGCACTCTCAATTGATGAAAGTGCTTGCACGCTGCGGATGCTATTGGATAAGGCTGACTCCTATATGTATGAAAATAAACAACGATGCAAGAAGCACAATCATTAAAAACAGAATAAAATATATAAAGTCGAGATAGGGAAATGAAATGTATAAGTATTTATATGTGGAATCAAAAGTAGCTGGTATATTAAGCGAGGTCGCAATTTATGAAAACAAAACGATGTGTAGCAGCAGCGCTTTTTATGATGATCATAATAGCAGTCGTTGGATGCGGGAAAAAGCAGAATAATGCAAAATCGCAATTCATAAAGGATTTTGATTTAAATATTTCAAAAAAAGATTGTGAATTTGAAGAACTGTTCAACAATTATGAAGGCTTTCCATATGAGGGAATCGCTTTGTATAAGATAAGCCTGAATAAAGATGCTTTGGAAGAAATTATGGAGTGGGATAGCCTGCCGTATTCGAAAGAGGCGGATGATTTTGTGACAAGCGTATCTACTTATGTTGAGCTTCCAGCAATTGAGGATGGATATTGGAAACTTGTTGATCGAAATCCGGGAACCGAAGAGTACACAAATGTTTCTTTTTGTGTATACGATGCGGATAAAGAGATTGCGTATCTGATCACGATGGATAGTTAGAAATTGCGTGCATTGTCATTCTTTACAGTAATTGAGTAAAGTGTTATGATGTAGAAAATGCAGGGGCAATATCCCGAGGAGGAGACATATGATTACAGTATTTAACAGGGAAAAACTATTGGCGGATACATCCTCACAGGAATTAAATCGTGTGACTGATATCCTCCGTAAAAATGAGATTTCTTATGATGTGGTTACGAAGAAAAATATGACGACTTTTGGTCAGATCGTACATTCTAATATGTCCAAAACGATCGGTAATGGTTCGCCGTCAGCATCGACATACAAGGATTTGGTTGGAGATGTTCTGTACACATATTTGGTGTATGTGAGACGGAAAGATTTTGGAGCAGCCAAGAAACTGATTGCAGAATAAACGAATAGTCAGGCGGTTCGGAAGAGACAGATTTCGGATCGCTTTTTTGTTAAAAAATATTGACAATGGTTATAAGTGGTTATATATTGGAAATAACTATTCATAACCATTGGAGGGCGTATGCATTTGAATCCGAAGCAGCGAATTGCGGAAATTGACCATCGATTACAAGAATTACCGAAGGGAACACTGACTTATAAGAAGATCAACGGTAAAAGCCAGCCGTATGTTCAGCGAACGGTGGAGGGCAAATCGGTCAGTTATTATGTGAAGCTTTCGGAGCGCGAACAGGTTTTCCTTGAGTTTCAGGAGCGGTCGGAACTTTTGGAGGAGAAGGGGCATCTGATCGCTTACGTGGAAAGTCTTAAGAAGATTCTGGCGCGCAACCCGTATCTGGATGCGAATGTCGGATTGGGCTATCAGAATTTTTTGGATTTTGTATGCGGGAAACAGTTCTATGTGGATAAGACGCATTTTATTCCGGAATGGCTGGTAAGCGATGCGCGGATTACATTGATCACAAGACCCAGACGGTTTGGCAAATCAATGCTTTTGAGCACGGTCAGGACATTTTTTGATCCGATGTATGCCGGACACCCGGAATATTTTGAGAAGCTTCGTGTGTGGAAGGATGCGGACAGTCGGCGCTTATTCGGCACGATTCCGGTTATATCGGTCAGTTTCGGAAGCTGTAAGGGGAATCATTTTGCGCAGGCGATGCGGGGCGTGACGCTCGGCTTGTACAATATGTATATTCAACATGAGTATTTGCGGGAGAGTCCGAAGCTGGGCGAGGAAGAAAAGGCGGAATATCGTCGTATTGTCGCCTCTTTCTCGGAGCAACGGACGGAATATGTGGAGATCTCGATTCAGAAATTATGTGAGCTATTGTATAAGCATTACGGAGCGCTTCCGATTATTTTGATGGATGAATACGATACGCCGCTTTTGGAGGCATATACGGATGGTTATTGGGATGAGACGATCAATACGTTTCGCCAGTTGTTTCACACGACTTTTGAGGAGAATGATTTCTTTTATCGGGCGATCATTACAGGTGTGACGAGGATTTCCAAGAATTCGCTGTTTTCGGATCTTAACAATCTGGAAGTGGACACCGTTACCTGTGATGCGTACAGTGATTGCTTTGGTTTTACGGAGCAGGAAGTGATGGATGCGTTTAAGTGTCAGGATATTGATACGATCCGGGATGTAAAGGCAATGTATGATGGATTTACGATCGGCAGACACCGGGATATTTATAATCCGTGGTCGATCTGTAACTATATGCGCCAGCGGGAATTGACCGGATATTGGGTCAATACGAGCAGTAATAAGCTGGTGGGGGATATTATCCGAAGGCATCCGGTTGAGAGTAAGTATGAGATTGAGCGGTTGATGGCGGGAGAGTGTGTTCATAAGCAGATCAATGAAGGAATTACCTTTCAATATCTGGAGGGCGATGAGAATAGTTTGTGGTCGCTGCTTTTGGCGGTGGGCTACATTAAGGCGGAGAATATTGTACACAGTGTGGAAGGAATTGAGTGCGATGTCTCGGTGACGAACCGTGAAGTGATGGCGATGTTTAAGACCGAGATCCTTGGCATGTTTCACAATGGATGGTCGGCTTACGGAAGATTCGCAGAGGCTTTGCTTGCGCATAAGATGGAACTTATGAATGAGTATTTGCAGACGATTACCTACACTTCAATCAGTTATTTTGATGTTGCAGACGGACCGAAGGAGCGCACTCCGGAGAATTTTTATCACGGACTGGTGCTGGGGCTTATTGTATCTCTGCGGGATCGGTATCGCATTGTGTCGAATCGTGAGAGTGGCAGAGGCAGATATGATATTGCCATGTATCCGTTGCAGGAGAATACCGATGCGTTCATTATGGAGTTTAAAGTTCAGGATCGGAAGAAGGAACCCGATCTTGAACGGACGGCAAAGAATGCGTTGCAGCAGATCGAGGATAAAAATTATGCTGCGGATCTTCTTGCAGCCGGCATTCCGGCGGAGCGGATTTATAAGCTTGGGTTTGCATTTGCGGGAAAAGATGTGCTGGTGGTTTCGGATCGGGAGTCATAAAGTGTTGGTATGGAACGAAAAATATTAGATGATCTACTGAAATGGGAAAGTTCAAGCAACTGTTTCCGGATAAGGTAAAGCTGCGCATCCGATTTTCTCTTGACAATTTGAAACTGGACGATGACATGCTCAATATTCCTCTTTTTATGGCAGATCAGACGGATCGATTGATGGAACCGAAGTTGTCACACTCGAAGACAACACGCTGACCATGCCGGCATATTCGATTGTTATTTTAAAATAAAAGCCTGTAGCAAAGCATTCATCAGGCAGATTCGTGAAAGAAAGCATCGATTTACAGTTGACAAAAGCGAACGGACACGTCTATAATAAATGCAATTGAAGCAACGAAAAGCGAAGACAGGAATCAGTACCGCTTTGTGAAACGCACAGAAAGTAACCGGTTGATGAGAGGTGCGCGGGAAACAGAGTGCTATGGGATGCCTACCGGCGAAGCCGGTTGATTATCTTGTGGGGCGATAAGGAATCCAATGATGGCGTTGGTTCGGGTCATACATGCTACGCATATATGACATACCTTACCGCAGGAAATACCCCCTCGAGCTGTACACTGAACACTTTGATTAAGTAAGTAGGCTGTGACGGATTGGTGCACGTTAAAAGCACTGGAGTGTTGTCGGACACTCATGGAGGTAAGTTGTGCGAGCAGCTTACGAATTAAGGTGGTAACACGAGATATCCCCCTCGTCCTTATATAGGATGAGGGGATTTTTATTTTTAACAGGGTCAAAAATCAGAAGGCGTTTCTGCTTGCAGAAAAAGAATTTTGATTTAATGACCCGCCCCGCGAATGAGGAAGTAGCAATTTACGAAGTAAATTAGCGGATTCCGAATTGCGGGAATTGCTTTGCAACGAATCGGAGCAAAGAATAAGGCAGCGACACCATTTTTAGATGCAATTTTGGACAGAAATGAGGAGGAACAAAATGACAGTATATGACGAATTAGTTGCCCGCGGTCTGATCGCGCAGGTAACCGACGAAGAAGAAATCAAGGAATTGATCAACAACGGCAAAGCCGTATTTTACATTGGATTTGATCCTACCGCAGACAGTCTGCACGTAGGTCACTTTATGGCACTCTGCCTGATGAAGAGACTTCAGATGGCAGGAAACAAGCCTATCGCTTTGATCGGTGGCGGAACAGCCATGATCGGGGACCCATCCGGACGTACCGACATGCGTCAGATGATGACAAGAGAGACGATCAACCATAACGTTGAGTGCTTCAAGAAACAGATGAGCCGCTTCATCGAGTTCGGTGAGGACAAGGCAATGCTGGTCAACAACGCCGATTGGCTGATGGATTTAAATTATGTAGACGTGCTTCGTGAAGTCGGTGCACATTTCTCCGTAAACCGCATGCTTACCGCAGAGTGCTACAAGCAGCGTATGGAAAAAGGCTTAAGCTTCTTAGAGTTCAATTACATGATCATGCAGAGCTACGATTTCTACACCTTATTCCAGAAGTACGGATGTAACATGGAGTTCGGCGGAGATGACCAGTGGAGCAACATGCTTGGCGGTACCGAGCTGATCCGCCGTAAGCTTGGCAAAGACGCTTACGCGATGACCATCAATCTGCTTTTGAATTCCGAAGGCAAGAAGATGGGTAAGACACAGTCCGGTGCCGTATGGCTTGATCCGAACAAGACCACACCGTTCGAGTTCTTCCAGTACTGGAGAAACGTATCGGATGCAGACGTGTTAAAATGCCTGCGCATGCTGACATTCCTGCCGCTCGAGCAGATCGACGAGATGGACAAGTGGGAAGGTGCTCAGCTCAACGAGGCAAAGGAGATCCTTGCATTCGAGCTGACCAAGATGGTACACGGAGAGGAAGAAGCACAGAAAGCAAAAGAAGCTTCCCATGCATTATTCTCTGGAGCAGGCGCTTCCGAGCATATGCCGACCATCGAAGTATCCGCTGAGGATTTCGCCACAGGCAATATGGATATTATGGCTGTTCTCGTTAAGGCAGGTCTGTGTGACAGCCGTTCCGATGCGCGCCGTGCCGTACAGCAGGGCGGTGTCAGCGTAGAGGGCGAGAAAGTAACGGACATCAGCGCAAGCTACGCACTCGATGATTTTGCCGGAGAGGGCAAAGTCGTAAAGCGCGGTAAGAAGAAATTTGCAAAAGTTGTCGCAAAATAATGCTTTTTGCAGAAACCGGCAAAAGTTTGTGTTGACTAACGGTTTATACATCTGCTAGACTTGATAAAAGTCATGAGATTGACATACAATTTCATAGAACACCATGTGGGGGAGTAGTTCGCACACAGTGTGGTTTGTCAACAGTCCCGGTCGCAAGACCTGGCAAATCTTAAAGAATGAGACTCATGTATACAAGAATCGGATCTTCGGATTCCGGTTTTGTATGCATGGGTCTTTTATCGTTTTGGAGGATACGATCAAGCACAAAGCATGATGTGTGCGGATTCGGAGAACACTAGAAGAGAAAAGGAGATTACGCATGGCACTAGTTATTGAGTTATTCTTGATCGGAATCGGACTTTCGATGGATGCATTCGCGGTATCGATCTGTAAGGGTCTGGTAATGGAGAAAGTCAACAAAAAGCAGGCTTTCATCATTGGTCTGTATTTCGGTGGATTTCAGGCGCTGATGCCTTTGATCGGATGGTTTTTGGGCATTCGTTTCCAAAAGTATATTACCTCGATCGATCACTGGATTGCATTTGTATTGCTTGCATTGATCGGCGGTAAGATGATCGTTGAGGCGATCCGTGATCCGGATGTGGAAGAAATCGGAAAGAAGGATCAGCCGCTTGACCATAAGGAGATGTTTCTTCTGGCGGTCGCAACCAGCATCGACGCACTGGCGGTCGGAATCACATTTGCATTCCTTGATACACCGATCGTTGAGGCGATCGTGATCATCGGTCTGACCACATTCTTCTTATCGATCATCGGCGTAGTTGTCGGTAATTTCTTCGGGACGCGTTATAAGAAGAAGGCGGAGATCGTCGGAGGTATCATTCTCGTAGCCATCGGTGTCAAGATTCTGGTTGAGCACCTTGGAATATTGTCATTTTAGAAAAGTGGCGAATTTTTAGAAAAGTTATTACGCAAAAAGGAGGTCATTATGACAGAATTCATTACTAATTGTTCCCTGCCGATCGCAATCGTTTTTCTTGTGATCGGATTTGTGCTTCTGGTAAAAGGTGCGGACTTCTTCGTAGAAGGAAGTTCAAGCATCGCCAAGAAATTTAAGGTTCCGTCCATTATCATCGGACTTACGATTGTTGCGATGGGAACCTCGCTTCCGGAAGCTGCGGTGTCCGTGACTGCGTCGATTGCGAACAAGAATGCGCTTGCGGTCAGCAATGTCATCGGATCGAATATTTTTAACCTGATGGTCGTCATCGGTGTGTGCGCGATCATGACGCCGGTAGCGGTACAGGCGGTTACGATCAAGCGTGATTTTCCGTTTTCCGTAATCTGTGCGATCCTGTTGCTCGCGCTTGGAATGATCGGACCGATGTCGCTCGGACATATCGATGGTGTGATTTTTCTTGTTATATTTGCCGGATTTATCGCTTTGATGATCAAGAGTGCGTTGAAGGCGAGCAAAGAAGGAAATGCGCTTGCGAGTGAGGAGATTGAAGCTGCTGAGGGGATCCAGATTCTTCCAATGTGGAAAAGCCTTTTTTATATCGTAGGCGGCGGAGCTGCGATCATGATCGGTGGCGATGTGGTTGTCAATAGCGCCAGCAATATCGCAGCAAAGTTCGGAATGAGCCAGACACTCATCGGACTGACCATCGTATCCATCGGAACCTCGCTTCCGGAGCTTGTGACATCCATCGTTGCAGCCCACAAGAACGAAGTGGATATGGCACTCGGCAATGCAATCGGTTCGAACATATTTAACATCCTGTTTGTACTCGGAATTGCCGGCGCGATCAGTCCGATGGCATTCCTGACGGAGAATATTATCGATATCATTATCCTGTTGGCGTTCAGCCTGATCGTGTGGCTTTTTGCATTCACAAAGAAGGAGATCAAGCGTGGCGAAGGACTCATTATGGTGCTGTTGTATGCACTGTATGTGGTGTATATTTGTATGAGATAAAAGAAAATATGAATGGAGATTTAACCTCGGAGCTATACGCTCCGAGGTTTTTTGATAAAATCTACATCTTTCGATTCGTTGTATGATATAATCATGTTGGGCTTTATAGTACAAAGGAGAAGAACGATGTTTGTGTATTTGATGATGATGGATTCTCAGGAGGATCAGTCGAAATTTGAAAAGGTTTATCTTACATATAGAGGGTTAATGTATCATGTGGCTTATAAGATTTTGAATAACAAACATGATGCAGAGGATGTCGTTCATTCTGCCTTTATAAAAGTAGCAGAGAATATACAAAAAATTGGTGATCCGGTGTGTCCAAAAACACAAAACTATGTCGTTACTATAGTTGAGAATAAGGCAATTGATCTCTATAGAGCCAATAAAAGAAAAAACAGCAGTTTATATTTAGACGAAATTTCCGGAATTGAAGTAGAGGCAACCTGCGTTCATGGTCTGGCGGCTTGTATGGCAAAGTTAACCCCTCGATATCGCCAAATTATCTTGCTGAAGTACTATCACGGTTTTAGTTGCAAAGAGATAGCAAAGCAACTAGATATTACGGAGGCAAATGCGATAAAGCTGGATCAGCGAGCCAAGAATAAATTGCTTCAAATATGCAGGGAGGAGGGGGTATTGTGATAAATGATGCAATGTTGAAACAAGCGGCAGAAGAATTGGCGATTGCAATAAATGAAAGCTTGCCGGATCCCAAAGAATGCGTTTATCAATTTTCTCCCAAATTTGAGAAAAAATTGAAGCGGCTTACAAGGCGAGCAAATCATCCGATTCTATATCGAAGCCTACGGATGGTTGCGAGTGTATTACTGGTATTCATGATAGGATTTGGTTCAATTCTGACTGTGAGTACTGAGGCGAGGGAGATTGTGTTTGGCTGGATGAGAGTGCGGTATCAGTCGATGTATGAATATTTTTTTGAAGGTGAAGTTGAAAATCCGGAAAATGTGGTTTATTATCCGAAGTGGCTACCGGAAGATTGTGAGTTTGAAACTTCATATGACACTCTGAGTGGAAAGGTGTATATCTATTCTACACCGCGCGATTCGTTGGTTCAGTTTACCTACATTTCGCGATCAAATATAGGCAAGTTGTATATGGATGGCGTGGATGCGGAGCAAAAGGAGGTTATGATCAATGGTGGCGAAGGAACGTTGTATATTTCCCATAATGAAAGTGTAACAAGTAATCTTGTCTGGATGAATAAGTCGCGAACTGTTTTGTTCTCGATATCTGGAGACTATGATGAAGACGTCCTAATTAAAATCGCAGAAAATATTGCCGAAAAATAAAATTATTTGAAGTGTCCAAAAATGCGTCTCTGTATCGTTATTATGATTATATGATAGAGAGGAGAGCTTGTTTATGAAAAAAATAATTTTATTAGTGGCTTTGTTTATGCTTATGGTTCCTGTTACAGTAAAAGCAGTTACACCAAGATATAGCAATGTTCATCCGGAACTAAAGTTTGATGGAACTACAGCTTATTGTACAGCTTCTGTTACAGGGAATTCTATGAAAGATGAAATAGATATTGTTGTAAAGCTATGGAAGGGAAATGGTTGTATTGCAACATGGAAAGAATCTGGAGTTGGTTATGTATTCCTTAGCAAGAACAAAACTGTTGAGAAGAATTATGAGTATACCCTAACGATTGATGCAAAAGTCAATGGGAAAACAAGACCTACTGCATCCGTTACGGCTAAATGTAAATGATATTTACAATTTATGAAAGGAGGGGGACGAGGAAGATATTTTTAGTATAGCGTATTGACCTATTAAATTGTAAATGAGTTAGGAGGAGAATTATGATGAAAAAAAGAACAATCGTAGTTGTAGCAGTTATTTTATGTTTTGTATGTAATATGACGGCAATGGCATTTAGCAGAGCGGATGATTATGCTATTGGACCTAATGAAACTGAAATGATTGCAAGTTATGTGCCGGGAACAAGTGTTGTAAGGTTGAACACAAGACCTAGAAGTGGAGGAGAATTGACGGTAACATTAAAGGGAGCAGTAAATGCATCGGCAAGTTTTCCATATTATACGTCAAGAACTGATTGGGTAGTAAGAGGGGTTGATAAGTCCTCGACACTTTACATAAATGGAACAGCAACATCAAGCGGAAGCGCCGGAACTTTAAGATCGTGGAGTGAATAGAATGTGACAGTACAGGGACAGGTAGTTCTTGTACTGTTTTTCTGAATAAAAAGGTTTTATGGGGGAATGAAGTCATGCTTAAACTATCATTACGCTATTGGAGGGTGCATCGCAAAAAGTTGATAAAGATTCTTTTTGCGATGATTTTAAGTTCAGCTGCTCTTGTGATGTCGTTTCTGCTTGCCAGATCTTCTACGGAGAAGTCGGTGCAGGATGCCTTGAATGAAAATGGAAACTATGATATTGCAGTGCAGGAGTTAACGGAAAGCCAATTGGAAGTCATTAAGAACAATTCTGAGATTGCCGAATATGGATTTATTCAAAATGGCGGCGTTTGTTGTGCTGAGAATGAAACAATGGTGCCATGTGGGGCATTTTTGTCGGAAAATGCAGTTGATCTGTTTCATTATCCGGTCGAAAGAGGCGGACACTATCCTCAGAAGTCAGGTGAGATTGCGGGGTACGAGAGTTCTTTTCATGCAATGGGAGTTGCGGCAGTCGTTGGAAATAAAGTGCATCTGCAGATGTATGATGCCAAGAGTAAAAAAGTCTCAGAAGGAGACTATACCATAAGCGGTGTGATCAGTGATTATAAGAACGGACAACCAAAAGTTCGCACTATAAAAAATTATCTTGATTATGATGAGAGCAAAACGGATTTTCCGGAATTATTTTTTTATGAGCAAGATATTCAAAACGGTAATACGATGACCGGAATGGTACTGTGTGATGCGGATGCGGCACCATATGATGTTGAAAAGAAATTAAAGGGAGATGGTCTGGCTGCCTGTGTAGGAAATCGGTTGGCAGGATTAGCGGCAATCGCAGTGGCACCTTTTCAGACGCAAAATGAATTATACCGGAATGCAAAATCCGCACATAATGATTTTTATGCTTCCTATATGGTTCCCGCATCGGTAATTATAATTTTTATCCTGTCATTTTGTTCGATATACGGAATGATGTCGTGCAATATGGAAGATCGTAAAAAGAATTTGGGTTTACTTGAATGCATCGGAATGTCCAGGAAGAAGTGTTCTCTTTATCTGTTTTTGGAGAGTATTCTACAGACAATTGCCGGCATCGGATTGGGTTATATTTTGGGAATTGCATTGTATGAGGCTTACATCAGAGTGGTGGCAGAATGGAAGGGCATTATAATATATAATGCGTTTGCGGTACATCCGATCACACGGGCAGTCAGTTTGAATCCTCTGGTTTATCCGGCAGTCATATGTTTTGTGATTGCTTTGGCGGCAGTTGTGTCTGCCATCAGACGTAATCTTAGACGAACACCTCTTGAGATGCTGCATGCCGAGCGCGGGGAAGTATCCGGTATGAATAAAAATAAGTATGTGATTGTCACGATTATGATTACCGGCTGGACAATGGTATTCGGGGCAACTTTTATGCTTGCAAAAGCGGACTCCGACAGTTCCGAGATCGTTTCTAACTTACAGGAAATTTCTGATGTGGATAGCGATTATTCTATTTCGAAAGATATTTATGATACGATGGTGGGAAATGTCCAGTTTAACCGGCATTCGGACGCGGTATCGCAGAAAGATTTTGAACGGCTGAAGTCTTTTCAGGGAGTAACTGATATTAAGGGTGTTTTGCGAATACCCGGAAATAAACTGCTATATAAAAAGGGAAATATTCCAGAGAATATAGAAGATGCGTTAGGTGAATTAAATATTGATCAAAATATCGTGGGTTCCAATCTTGAAGAACTGAATCGACTTAGTTTAAAGGAACAAGGTTATGAAGCGAATGATGTTTTGTACAATGTTCCGGCACTTGCTGTGGATGACGGCTTCGCACAGAAACTCAAATCCAGTTTGGTCAGTGGTGAGATGGACGATGCTTTTTTACAAGGGAAGTCCGTGATTCTGGTTGCATATGAAAGTCCGGAAGATCTTCCTTTCCATGTCGGAGATACGATTCAGATGACAGATACCTGTATTGGGGAGAAAGAATATGAACAATATGATTTTTCTAGAAATACCATGCCAAAAGACAGAAAGCCATCTTTTTTGTATTCATATGATGATGGATCTGTGAAGGATTTAAAAGGCTATTCTTTTGGTAAAAAAGTTGTTAATGATGTTACGATTTCAGGAATCATGGTCATCAGGAATAAGGAATGGAAGAAACTATTGTACACGGACAGTTATGTGTCGGAAGCGGGAAAGGACGAGTATGTTCATCCAAAATATAATATCCTTTGCTATGAGGAAGCATTGCCGGAGATGAACCGGCTGGATACCGGATATACCGATGTATATATTAAGACGGACAATTCTTTTCATTCGGATACGTTTGAGGAGTTATTCTATGAGATCGCCGGGAAGAGTACACTTTTGAAACCTGTATCGCGGCAGGGAGCAAAAGAAGAACTTATGCGGGCAAAATGGTCGAATGTGGTTATATTTATCTCTGTAATCATTCTGATCGTCATCGTGGGAATCCTGGGAATGATCAACTCCTATACTTATGCGATCAAGAAAAATACACGAAGTATCTGCATTCTGCGGGCAATCGGTATGCGGCAGAAGACAATACGATTCCGATTGCTTAGGAAAATGCTGCTTTGGCCGTTTGTTGCAGTTTCGACATCGGTTATTCCAATCTTTGTTTTTGATAAAATCAAAGATTATGCCTATCATTATGCATTTGACCTTGGACATAACGGATGGGAAATGAAAAGTAATGGTGTTATGTATATCTGTTGGCAGGCGTTATTCCCATGGTACATTGAGATGTGGAAACAGCCGGTTATTATGGTTATGTTGATTTCCGTAGCCTTCTTGCTGGTACTGAATCTGGTTGCGTTGGAAATTTCCATGAAGGATATGTGGCAGTTAAGCATAACGGAAGGTATGCGAAAAGAGATTTTTTAAGGGGGATGGGTTATGATTGAAGTCAGAGATTTATATAAAGAGTATCAGAATAAAGGGGAGGAAAGCAAAGTCGTTGCGGTGGATCATGTCTCATTTGAATTAAAGAATGGCGATTTTGTCGCGGTTATGGGACCATCGGGAAGTGGAAAAACAACGATTCTGAATTTAGTCAATGGGCTTGATTATCCAACGAGTGGTGAGGTATTATACAATGGAAAGAACATTTATGAAATGAACGATGATGAATTGTCGGATATGAGATTGCGTCATATGGGTACCGTTTTTCAGGCATATAATCTGATACCGGAGTTATCGGTATATGAAAATATCGTATTGCCGATTAAGATTGCCAAAGAAAAGATCAACACGAAGAAGGTGGATCATTTATTAGAACAATTAGGGTTGATCGACCGAAAAAATTTTATGCCGGATCAATTATCGGGAGGTCAGCAGCAGAGAGTGGCGATTGCAAGAGCGATGGTAAATGCACCGGAAATTCTGTTTTGCGATGAACCGACTGGTAATCTGGATAAGAAAACGGGAGACGAAGTCATGGATGTGTTGAAACTACTGAATGAAGAAATGGGGATCAGTATTATGGTAATTACACACGATCAGTCCGTTGCTGACCGTTGTAAAAAGATTATGCATTTGTCGGATGGAAAACTTGTTATGTAAGACAATTTAAAAGGGAGGGAATGTAAATGAAAAAGATTTTGGTTTTATGTATCTGTATCGCTATTTTAGCAATTATATTTGTATTCAGCGGAAAAGGCCAATATACGAAAGCGCTACAAAATCTGAAAGTCGATGATCTGGACAAAATTGTAATTTACAATGCCGATGAGCGTGTAACTTTAGATCAAAAGGATGACATGCAAAAGATGATTGATATTTTAACATCGATGCAGTTGCGAAAAACTTCCCCAAACACGAAAGACGGTTTTGCCTTTTCGATTGAGTTGTATGATCACAATGGAGAAGAAACCACGATTGTAGTAGCGTCCTCGGACGTAACAGTCGGAGACCAAAATTACAAGTGTAAGGAAGATTATTGTGAGCAGATTCGCAGTGTGTATGAACAATATTATGTAAAATAAGTGCTACGGAGCAAAAAGGATCGCAATACCCTGATACATCTGTTATAATAAGAGTGTATCAGGGTGTTTTTGTCTGAACAAATTAAGAGAAACGGAGGAAACAGACATGGCATTTGATTTTAACAAGTTGAAAAGCGATATCGTATCAATGGGAAAGGATGTTGGCGACAAGGTGAGCGATGCATCCGCGGTCGCAAAGGTAAAGCTTGATATTCACAATAAGGAAAGTTACATGGAGAAGCAGTTCACGGAACTTGGACGCGCTTACTATCTTGCACATAAGAATGAGGAGAATATTCCGGAGAAGGAATTTTTCAGACCGATCGCAGAGGCAGAAGCAGAGATCGCGAGATTACAGGAGCAGTTAATGACGTTGCAAGGCGCGGAAGTCTGTCCAAATTGTGGTAAGAAGCAGCCGGCCGGTCATGTATGCTGTGAAAATTGTGGCGCGCCGATGCATGAGACAGCAAGTGCAGAAGAGGCTGCAACAAGTGAACCGACTTCAGATGCGGAGACTGCAACAAGCAGCGAGCAATTATAGTGGATTATAGTGTTAAAAATGAATTATAGTCAATTATAGTGTATTATAGTGCATGCGCGTAAGAGGCATGTTTCGTGGAGAACGAAGCGGAATAATATTTACTTGACAGAATCTGATCAAGTAAGTATGATAAATGGCGTAATAACAAACACTATCATTAGGTAAACACTGGGAAAAAGAGAGTACATCCGGCAGGAACCTTACAGAGAGATCTCGGAAGGCTGAGAGGAGATCGGGGAGCGCAGATGGAAGATGGCTTTGGAGTGGCAGGGGCGAACCGCGCATGCGGATAGGCTCTGACGGGATCGCCTGTTACAGCGGAGAATGTGAATGCATTTACAGAGGCCGGGATCGCGAGGTGCCGGTGAATGGAAGTGGTAACACGGGATGATACTCTCGTCTTCTTAGGAGGACGGGAGTTTTTTAGTTGCATAACTGCAATAAGCGTTTGCGAAACTCCTGTGGCGGCGTGCTCCGGCTGGGCTGACCCGGTGGCGGGCTTCTACGCTGAA
>OBLI01000236.1_pt1 | contig 60597 bp, 67 predicted proteins | sample 1519701 | NCBI WGS metagenome assembly OBLI01 (sample SAMEA3663005, study PRJEB22513) | pig gut metagenome | biome: pig gut; feature: pig-associated habitat; material: faeces | place: France | collected 2012
TAAATATACTCTAGCAACAGATGATTTTCTTCTTCCTGTTCCGTAATACTTTGTAGTAGCCAATGTCATTTACCTCCCTCTGATTAGAATGTTAAAGCTTCTGGCTTCTGAGCTGCATGCTTGTGATCTGGTCCAGCGTATACAAATAACTTAGTATACATCTGACGTCCCAGAGGTCCCTTTGGAAGCATTCCCTTAACAGCGTACTCAATGACACGCTCCGGATGCTTGTTGAGCATCTCCTTAAGAGTTGTCTCCTTCATTCCTCCAACGTAATCAGAGTGACGGTAGTATACCTTCTGCTCTAACTTCTTACCAGTAACCTTGATCTTCTCAGCGTTCACAACGATTACATAATCACCGGTATCGATGTGTGGTGTGAAGATTGCTTTATTCTTTCCTCTTAATACCTTAGCAACTTCTGATGCTAAACGTCCTAATGTCTTACCTTCAGCGTCTACTACATACCATTTTCTGTCGATGGTAGCAGGACTAGCCATAAATGTTTTCATGGGTTTTCCTCCTTGATCATATTCCATAACTTCTGCGAACAACCTGAAGTCTCGTAATGTCCGGACGCTACTTCGTTGTTCTGCTTCTATATAGTTTAAATGCTCGCCGGGGCTTTGGCTTACATTTACGTACTATCACAGACTTACATATTATATTACCTGATATTTCTTCTGTCAAGGTTTTCTTGCCGAATTATCGTAATTTATGGGTATTTTCGCGCAGACACGATCGGATGCTTTGCTCCTAGTATAACCCACGGTAATTGGCGACATGTTTCACGCAGGATAAATTTTCATTCTGCAAGGCGGAGGAATGAGGCGATGCGGTGGCATCGTCGATTGACGACAACGCAGCAGATGGAAATTTAGACAAGTGAAACGTGCTGTTAATTGCCGTGGGTTATACTAGTTTGGCTCGTCTCGTCGCTAACGCTCATATTCCAATCCGATCATCGTCAGTCCGTGTGCCGGAGCAGTCGGTCCCGCCGCGCCGCGGTCACACGCCGCCAGAATATCCCGGATTGCTTCAGGCTCCAGCTCAGCGCAGCCAACCTTGATCAGTGTACCGGCGATAATACGGACCATGTTATACAAAAAACCGTTCCCGGTGACGGAAATTGTGATAATATCATTCTCCCGTGTGACCTCACACCGATAGATGGTGCGCACGCTCGTCTGCGACTGTGCGTTCGCCGCACAGAAACTTTTAAAATCATGCTCCCCCACCAGATACTGTGCAGCCTGCTGCATGCGCGCGGCATCGAGCGGATGGTGGTAAAAATACGTATCGAGCCTTCTTGTCGGCATACGAAAACGCCGGTTTAAAATCCGATATTCGTAGGTCTTGCGACTCTTTGAAAAACGCGGATGAAAATCCTCATCCACCTCGCAGGAATCCTGCACGACAATATCTTCCGGAAGTCTCTGATTGAGAGCATAACTGATCTTTTCCGCAGGCATCCTGGTATTCGTGTCAAAAATACACACATTTCCGAGCGAATGCACACCGGCATCCGTCCGGCTTGCACCGGTCACCTTAATCTCTTCCCCGAGAAGTGCCGACAATGCTTCGTTTAATTTTTGTTCAATCGTGACTCCGTTCGGCTGAATCTGCCAACCGCAGTAATTCGTGCCATCGTATGCAACGATCATTTTTACTCGCATCCGGATACCTCCCTTTCTTTTTTATCATAAAAATAACATAAATTTGCTATATCTATGATTACGCTCAGTTTTTCAAAGAAAAACTGATACATTTACAAGAATCTTCCGATTTAAATAAAATGTGCGCTCGTCGCAGACTTTCTCTTTTACGTCAAATTCTACTGTGGCCAAGGCAACACAATCCTTGCTGCGATCACAATCACAAGAAATGCGATCACGATCACATAAGCGACATGATCATTCTTTGTATAGCGAAGCGGCTTCATCTTCGTTCTTCCCTCTCCGCCGTTGTAGCAGCGTGCCTCCATCGCCATCGCCAGATCATCCGCACGTCGGAACGCCGATACGAAAAGCGGGATCAGAAGCGGAATCATATTTTTTGCTTTCTGGATCAGATTTCCGTGTTCGAAATCCGCACCACGCGCCATCTGTGCCTTCATGATCTTGTCCGTCTCCTCGATCAGGATCGGAATAAAGCGTAAAGCGATCGACATCATCATTGCGATCGCATGTACCGGAACATGGATCCGGTTGAGCGGCGATAACGCTTTTTCCAGACCATCTGTCAGCTGGTTCGGCGTGGTCGTCAGCGTCATGAGTGAGGTACCAATGATCAGATAAACCAATCGGATCGTCATAATGACCGCGTTCGTGATACCGACGCTCGTCACATGAAACGGTCCCCAGCTCCAATACTCGGTTCCGCTCGGCGTAAACACCAGATTGAAAAACGAGGTCAGAAGAAGCAATACGATGATTGCCTTCAAGCCCTTGACAATGTATCGAAACGGCACCTTCGATGCCCTGATCATGTAGATCAGCATGCCCGTGATGAGCGCAAGTCCCAGCACGCCGCGGAACACGAACAGTGCGATAATGTACATGAATGTTGAAAAAAGCTTTACGCGCGGGTCCAGTTTATGGATGACGGAATCCGCCGGATAATACTGGCCCAGAGTAATATCTCTTAACATAATCTCTCCTTTTGTCACCAGGCAAAGCCCGTGACCTTCCTATGCCGGGCCTCTCATTCTAAAGTCGCGCCCGGCATATGTTTCTCTTATATTTACTTACAGAGTGCCGCCAGTATCGACTGTGCAGCCTCCTTGACCGTGGTGGCTCCGGTGTCGACCGGAAGACCCTTTTGGGCAAGCTCATTCATTAAATAAGTTACCTGCGGTGCTGCAAGTCCGACCGCCTCAAGCTCCTTATAGTGTGCATAGACCTCCTTCGGAGTGCCGTCGTACATGACTTCACCCTGGTTCATAACGATCAGGCGCTCCACGTATTCCGCAACATCTTCCATGCTGTGCGACACGAGAATGATCGTGATACCAAGCTCCTTGTGCATCTTTGTTACAAGGCCAAGGATCTCGTCGCGGCCGGCAGGGTCGAGTCCCGCAGTCGGCTCATCAAGGATCAGCACCTGCGGCTTCATTGCAAGAACTCCGGCGATTGCCACGCGGCGCTTCTGTCCTCCTGACAGATCAAACGGCGGCTGATAGTATAAATCCTCCGGAAAGCCGACATTCTGCAACGCCTCGAACGCTCGAAGCTCGACTTCTTTTCGATCAAGTCCCTGGTTCTTCGGTCCGAAACATACATCCTCGAAATTGGTCGTCTCAAAAAGCTGATGATCCGGATACTGAAATACCAGCCCTACTTTGTTACGAAGCTTCTTCATATCATAGTCTTCATCGTAGATATCCTCACCATCTACATAGATATGACCGCTCGTCGCGCGAAGCAGGCCGTTGAGAAGCTGCGTCAGAGTCGATTTACCGGAACCGGTATGTCCGATGATTCCGATGAACTGACCCTCTTCAATTTTCAAATTAATATCTTTGAGAGCCTGAATCTGATACGCAGTGCCCTCACTGTAACTGTAATTTACTTTATCAAGTATAATGGATGACATTTCTAAACCTCATATTTATCTATCATCTTCTATTTCCGAGAAAACTCATTTTTCATGGTGCTCATTCTTCAAGCCCCATTTCATTCTCTCCTTGCATCATCGTGATCACTCTTGAAACATCAAAATTGATTCTCAACCATGAACCTCTAGGCTAACTTCATGATTTCTTCCACAAGTTCTTCTCTCGTCAGGATTCCCGCTGGGATCGGCAGACCCGCCTTACGCAGCTCATCCGCAACCAGCGTTGCCTGCGGCACATCCAGACGGTGTTCCTTAAGTTTGTCCACCTGTGAGAAAATCTCGCGCGGCGTACCATCCATGATGATTCTGCCTTTTTCCATGACATAGACATAATCCGCATCCACGACTTCTTCCATATAATGTGTGATCAGAAGGATCGTGACGCCCTTCTTCTTATTAAGCTCATGTGCCGTAGCGATCACTTCCTTGCGTCCGTTCGGATCAAGCATCGCCGTCGGTTCATCGAAGATGATACATTTCGGCTCCATCGCAACAACACCGGCGATTGCAACACGCTGCTTCTGTCCTCCGGAAAGCTTATTCGGAGAATGCTTGCGGTACTTTGTCATCTCAACCGCAGCCAGACTCTTGTTCACACGTTCCCAGATTTCGTCTGTCGGCACACCGATATTTTCAGGTCCGAATCCGACATCCTCCTCGACCACACTCGCGATAATCTGGTTGTCCGGATTCTGGAATACCATTCCCGCTGTCTTTCTGACCGGAATCGTATTTTCCTCATCCAGCACATCCATGCCGTCCACCCAAAGGGTTCCTTCGCTCGGTGTCAGAAGCGCATTGATATGCTTCGCCAGTGTCGACTTGCCGGAACCGTTGTGTCCGAGGATTGCGATAAACTGTCCCGCCTTCACGTCCAGGTCGACATGATCCAAAGCCGTCGTGATCGATTCAATATTGCCTTCCTCATCTCTTCGGAAGAATTCGTGTACCACGTTTTTTGCTTTAATAATTCCCATCTTACTCATCCCAGCTCAGTCTGTGGAGCTGTCCTTCCAACTTCATATGGTCAAAATGATTCTGGCGCAGCGCTTCATAGAGCACGATTGCAACCGAATTCGACAGATTCAGGGAACGCGTCTCCCCAATCATCGGAATGCGCACACACGTATCCGGATTTGCCTTAAGGATCTCTTCCGGAATACCTGCACTCTCCTTACCAAACATAATAAAACAGTCCGGCTCGTAATGCACGTCCGAATAGACATGTCTGCCTTTTGTCGTAGCGTAATAGATCTTTGCGCCCGGATTTTTCTGACAGAAATCGTCCCAATTCTCATATGTTGTCACATCCAGATCCTTCCAGTAGTCCATCCCCGCACGCTTTAAGTGCTTCTCTGACAACGAGAATCCCAGCGGTTCGATCAGGTGGAGTTTCGTTCCTGTCGCCACGCAGGTCCTCCCGATATTGCCTGTATTTGCCGGAATTTCCGGCTCATGTAAAATGATATTTAACTCAGCCATGTTACATCCTTACTCTTCTTATTTGTTTGCGCGCAGCTCCGTGATAAACTCTTCCACACGCTCCAAAGCGATCTTAAGATCATCCAGCGAATATGCGTAGGAGATACGGATAAATCCTTCTCCCGAATCTCCGAACGCCGTGCCCGGAACGACCGCAACTTTCTTCGTCTGAAGCAGACGGTTGGCAAACTCATCCGAAGTCATACCAAATTCCTTGATACATGGGAACACATAAAAAGCGCCAAACGGTTCAAAACACTCGAGTCCCATCTCTTTAAAACGCTCCATCAGGTAACGTCTTCTCGCATCGTACTGTTCGCGCATCATCGCTACATCTTCATCACCGTTCTTTAAAGCCTCGACTGCTGCATACTGGCTCGTCGTCGGTGCACACATGATTGCGAACTGATGAATCTTGAGCATCTGCTTGATGATCTCAGCCGGTCCGTATGCGTAACCGAGACGCCATCCGGTCATAGCGTGAGACTTGGAAAAGCCGTTGACCACGATCGTGCGCTCACGCATTCCCGGAAGAGAAGCAATGGAAACATGCTTCTCTAAATAGGTGAGTTCACAATAAATTTCATCACTGAGCACGAACAGATCATGCTTCTTGATCACTTCAGCCACTGCTTCCAGGTCCTTCTTCTCCATGACTGCACCGGTCGGATTATTCGGAAAAGGCATCACAAGAAGCTTTGTCTTCGGTGTGATCGCAGCTTCCAGTTCCTCCGCTGTCAGACGGAATTCATTCTCTGCCTTCAGCTCAATGGTAACCGGTGTGCCGTTTGCCAAAACACAACACGGTAAGTAGGATACGTAGCTCGGCTGCGGGATCAGCACTTCATCGCCCGGATCGAGCATCGCACGCATCGCGATATCAATGGCCTCGCTGCCGCCGACCGTAACAAGGATCTCCTTATTGTAATCATATTGCAGGCCAAATCTGCGATTGAGATACTTTGAAATCTCAACCTTTAATTCTTTTAAACCGGCATTGGACGTGTAGAACGTTCTGCCTTTTTCCAGGGAATAGATTCCCTCGTCTCTGATATGCCAAGGGGTGTCAAAATCCGGCTCACCGACACCGAGTGAGATTGCATCATCCATCTCACTTACAAGATCAAAAAACTTACGGATTCCCGATGGCTCGATTGTCTTAATTGTTTTTGATAACGGGTCTCTCATTATGCCATCATAATCCTTTCATCTTTTGCTTTCGGAGCCATAACAGTTCCGTGATCCTTGTATTTCTTTAAGATAAAGTTTGTCTTTGTGCTCAGCACCTGATCGAGTGCGGAAAGCTTATCGGATACAAACTGCGAGATTTCACGAAGCGTTCTTCCTTCGAGTGTTACCATCAGGTCAAATCCGCCGGAAATCAGGTAAACCGAATTCACTTCCGGATAGTTGTAGATGCGCTCCGCAACCTTGTCAAATCCCATGCCTCTCTGTGGTGTTACGCGCACCTCGATGAGTGCGGTCACTTTCTCAACGCCTGCCTTATCCCAGTTGATCAGGGTGTGATAACCACAGATAATGCCTTCCTTCTCCATTGCCTCAAGTTCATTCATCACAGCTGCCTCATCCACACCAAGCATGATTGCAAGGTCCTTGAGGTCGATTCTGCTGTTTTTCTCTATAAAAGTTAAGATTTTCTCTCTCATATCTCTAATTCTCCTTACATTTTAAATAACTCATCGGTCTGAGTCGTCTCTAAGAATCTTCTCTCGTCTCCATTGATCAACACACGGTCGTTGCTGTCTGTCGCCTTGCCGACGATCGTCGCCTCAATGCCTGCCTGCTGCAAGACATGTACCAATGCGTTACCGTCCGTCGCCGCCATCACCGCGGCTCCGCCCGACAGAAGCTTATATGGATTGATGTCGAAGAATTCACAGATCTCCACCGTCTCCTGACGGATCGGAATCTTCTTTAGATCAATTTCAAGTCCGACGCCGGAGCTTAGCCCCATCTCCCAGAGTGCGCCAAACACACCGCCTTCCGAGATGTCATGCATCGCTGCAACGCCAGACTTTGCGGCGACTGCGGCCTCCGAACGAATCGAAAGATAATCCGTAAAACGCTTCGCACGGTCGATAAAAGGCGCCGCGTAGCGTCCCAGCAATTCCTCTTCATGCTGCGTAGCAAGGATCGCCGTACCTTCCAGGGCAATCTGCTTCGTGATCAGAATATCCATTCCCGGCTTCACGCTGCCGGCTCCGATCCGCTGCACCTCATCCACGGTTCCGAGTGCCGTAACCGTAACCATCGGCTCGCTCACCGCGCGGACAACTTCCGTGTGTCCGCCGAGTACCGCAACTTCTTCCTTCTCGCACACTGTATCGATCGCTTTCACCCACTCGCGAAGTTCATTCTCGTTCGCGGATGTCGGAAGAAGAAGGTTCACCATAATGCCATACGCTTTCGCGCCGCTGCAATACAAATTATTAAGTGCTGCATAGACGCTGAGCATCGGATTCATTGCACCACCCTGGCACCGCGTCGCGACAGCGCTGACCAAAGCGGTCTCCTGCGCCACTCCGGCAGCAGCGGTCTGTTCCAATGTTACGGATGCATAATCCGCACCAGTCTGTGGCACCGTAGCAAATGATCTGTCTGTATGAAGTTGTTTGAGCACGGAACGTTTGAGCACCGATTCCGATAACTTTCCAGCTTTCATCTCTTCACCCTATGATAGTCTTTTAGGCTGCCCCCTAAATCGGGATAGCAGCCTGTATATTGCATCTCTTAATTTGATGACTCCTCCGAATCACTCTTAGAATTGTTACCGTCCGATTTATTATCAGACTTATTGTCAGAAGCATGATCCTTTTTATCGGAATCATCCTTCTTCGTATCGTCCTTCTGACTGTCATCCTCCTTGGAATCATTCTTCTTGTCTTCCGAATCCTCGGAATCTTCCTGATCCTTCTTGTCATCCTCTTCCTGCTTTACCTGTTCCTCCGTCTTTAATGCGGATGCAGCGCTTCTTACCGTATTCTCATCTCCGGAAGCAACCGCTGCTTTTAATGCAGCAAGCGTCTCTTTATTTGCGCCCTTCGTTCCGATCGTAATGATCTTCGGCGAAGCCTGATAATTGCTCTTGTTAAACAGATCGCGGCTCTGCTGCGCTCCGTCCACTTTTACGATTTTCCAAAGCTGCGCAACGCATCCTGTGTGCGCACTCTGATCCACGCTCCAGTGACCGATCGGCAGACTGGAATCCAAATTAAACTTTGTCTCAGGATCCGTTGTGGAAACCGTCTCACTCTCGAAAGAAATCTCCCGGTTCGACGGACGCGTTTCCTTACCGTATACATTGAAATGGATCACTCCGCCGCTGCAGTATCCTTCGATATAGATCGGAGCATCCAGATTATTCTTAAAACGCAGATCCTTGTAATTCCCTGCGATCGCAGCATCCATGGACGGCTGCACATACGATACGAGCATCGAATGATTAAAACGCATCGTGATCTCAAGTTCCGCACGGATTACCGCATTATATAAAGTCGTTGCCACCTGGCAGATTCCGCCACCGAAGGACTCGACCGTTGTTCCGTTCTGATAAGCGCCGGCAAGCTCGTATCCGTTCTCCAGCGTAAACGGGCTGACCGTCTTGGCCATATCAAAAGAATCGCCCGGATAAAGGATCGTTCCGTTGATCTTGCTGCATCCGTTTGTCACATTCTTTGCACGTCCGGCACTCGATGTACTGAAGTCTGTAGAAAAGCTTCCGAGAAGATCCTGCACCTGTGCCAGCTCCTCCTCGTTTCCACGCGGCTCGACCACATCCGTCACAAGCTCGATCTCATTGTTGGTTCCGTTCCATTCATCGGCAAGGAAATCGTTGATTGCATAGACCGAATCGACAATATTGACTTCCACACCCTCTTTGCCTTTTACGAACTGAAAAGCGCCATTCTCACGCACCAGTCCGTTGTCCACAGCTGCAACACTGAGTTTATCCGAATCTTTGTACAGTTTCTGCGCAGTTGTCTGCTTATCCACACTCAGATGCATATCAAGAACAAGAGAATTCTTCTTAAGATCCTGCGTCGTCTTATATCGATTGATCAGGCTTCCCGCACGTCCCACAGCAACCGCTTCGGTCACTGCTGCATTCACGTCTGCGGTCACTCCCATATCCTGTGCGGTCATGGATACCGATCCGGATTCCCCTTTTAATGTAAATGTCGTATCCATCAGACCTGCGACATACTCTTCCACTGCGGACTGTGCCTGCGCCTGTGTCATTCCACCCACATTGACATTGCCGATATAAACCCCTTCTGCGATGGTAGCTTTCTCTGTTGCCTTCACCGGCTGCGTTCCGGCGAGCAGACAGATAGCTCCAACGGCTGTCAGTAATACTCCTAAACGCTTTAAATTTTTCATCTTTAATCCTTTAAATCTCTAAAATTATTTGTCTGACTACCTATTTTAACACAAACCTTCACATTTTCAAGTCGCTAGAACATAATCAGCGATGAAATCACGGAAGTAACCAGCATGGTTGCGATCACGATCAAAGCGACAATTGCGATCAGACGTTTCTTTTTCTGTTGACGATTTAATTTACTCATAGTATTCACCTCTTTCAAAAAATCGAGTATAATTGTACATATTATATATATTAGGAAAGGAAATATGCTATGTTCACATTCCTTATTATCTTCGCAATATTTTTAATCATCTTAAATGTCACGATCCGCAAAAACGATTCCAAGCAGAACAAATGCGAGGAAGATTTCTGGGAACAGGAACGTCAGGCAAACTTTGCCAGACGCAAAGATATCAGTAATCTTCAATATCTTACCATACCAATAGAGAAAATACCACACAACCTTCACACACAAGCAGAGGAAATTCTTGTCAATCTCTCCAATTGTAAGATGTTAAACCTTGCCGGAATTACCAATACGGAACTGAAGCTGACCTACGGAGCTGCAAATCTGGAAGAATTATCGGAGTACGACGACAATTTCACCCGCTTTGTACAGGCGGTCTCCACATACGCTGCCGAGCTTGTCGAAGCCGGACAGACCGATGATGCCCGCGCACTTCTCGAGCTTGCCGTGTCCTACCATGCGGATGCAATCTCCATCTACACTACGCTTGCCAAAATCTATCAGGATGCCGGTCAAAGCGCTAAGATTCAGGATCTGATCAACTCTGCTTCACAGATCAACACGATTGCAAGCAAAATGATCACAGAAAAATTACAATCCTATCTTCCATAGGCCGCATAGTAACGATCCTGTAAGCGGGATGCCTCGCTCCGTGTCAGCGTCTCCCAGTTAATTTCATCATGGATATCATGTTGTGCCCGATACTCGCGCAGCCGCTCGATCTGATGTGCGGTTGCCGGTGTCTGGCGCTTTGCTTTATAAGTAAGTTCCCGCGGGATCAGAAGTTCTGTTTTTTCCGGCAGGATCTGCTGCATCATGCACTCCAGTATCCGATGTGTCTCCACCGCATCATCCAGCGCACGGTGCGCACGCTCCCGCTCGATCCGATAATACACGCACAGATCTTCCAGTTTCTTCGACTGTTCTCCCGGCAGGATCGCACGCGCAATGCGAAGCGTATCACAAGCCCGAAGGGTGAGCGGGATCCGTTTATTGACCGCCCATTGTTTCATGAAACTGTAATCGAATGACACGTTATGTCCCACGATCACATCGTCCCCGATAAAAGCGATCAGTGCCTGCATCGCCTCATCCTCGTCAAGTCCCGCAGCCACTTCCTCGTTCGTAATTCCGGTCAGTTCCACCACCCGCTCCGGTATACTCCGTCTCGGATTCACCAGTGTCGCATAACGCGCCGTCTCCTTATGACCGCGCACGCGCACCGCACTAATCTCGATCACCTTATCCAGTTTCGGATTGAGTCCCGTCATCTCCAGATCGATCACCGTGTAATCGCCCCGCAGTATATGTTCCGCTTCTTCGTTCTTTCGCTCCATGTACAGCCGCCCTCTTCCTTTTTCTCGCCTTATCTTACTACAAGTTGTACATGCACGCAAACAAAAAGGTGCAAAGCCTTTACTCGATCATCAAAACTTTACACCTTATTTTTGTTTTCTATTCGTATTTAGAAAATGGATAATACTCTTTGTAACAATACATCGATTCCGGCGATCCAAAGAAGGATGGCGCCCACTGTATAGCCCGTTGTCTTAGAAGTGAATCCAAGATGATAACCGGTGTACATGCCACCGATGACAAACGCGATCGTGATCACAACGATCATAATCAGGATGGCGACGAGGTTCGTTCCAACGAATCCGAACGCGATTCCCGCGAGCACTGTGTACAGGCTGCTGATAGAAGCCAGCCGCACAAAACGTCGGATGCCGAGATTCGTCTCGAGATGTTCCTCAACACGCTCATTCCGTATTGCCTTCACGATCAAACGGATTCCAAGTGCAAAGAAAATTACCATCGCGAGGATTTCACCGAGGAACCGCTCATCGGACTTCGGATAACTTTTACAGAACAGATCCGAAAGAAAATGCCCGAAAAAAAGTGCGATCATCTGGCACACCGCCATCAGTATGCAGATTCCCGACAAAAGCTTCTTATTTATTTTACTGACCAATGATCCCTGACACTCCATCGCGCCGAAGATATCCAAAGATATCCCGGCGACGATGAGCAGATTCTCAATCCAGTTCATCCGTTTGCTCCTTCACGAGTCATTCTTACGATTCATCCCCTCTCCCCACAGCATCTCAAGAGAGGGGGGCCAATCGTTACCCGTTCGTCTTATTTTACGTCGTCAGCCTTAATAGAGTCAAGCTTGTAAATGAATTTCACGCTTCCGTTTACGCCGTCTGCGATAGAGGTAAATGTCTGATAATCCTCACCTGCATCAAGCATTGCCTGAAGCTTATCAGTAAGAGGCTTGATATCTCCGTTGTAGCTGTTCACAATCTTGGAGATACCCTTCTCATCGAATTCAACCATACCGTCTGCCAGATCATGTGATCCGTCATCCAGCTTATCAACACCCTCTACAATCTTGGTAGTTGCATCATTTAATGCGGTAATTCCGGCTGTCAGAGTAGGAACCTGATCTGCCAGTGTCTGTGTTCCCTTGCTGAGTGCTGCCGCACCGCTTACAAGGCTGTATCCGTTCGACTGTACTGCCTCGATCTGCTGAGCGATGGTAGACTTTGCACTCTCAGCTCCGGTAATAGCTGCCTGAGATGCTGCCTGGGACGCAACTTCCTTGCATGCGCCTGCAAGCTGGTTTGCAAGTGTCTGAAGGCTGGTTTCTACAGCGCTGCTGATCTGCTCGTTGTTTCTTCCTGCTGCGATGGTCTGCTTGATGGTATCCTGTGTCTTATTGAACAGAGTATCCTTAGCTCCTGTCTGTGCATACAGTAACTCAGCAAGCTGTGCGCTTGACATATCTTTTCCGATTGCATACATTGCTGCGTAGGTCTGATCTCCTGCCTGTGCAGCCTTAGCAAAGTTTGTCTTGATTGCAGAAGCTACCTGATCTGCTGTCAGCTTGCTGTCTGCCGGCTGTCCTGCTGCCTGTAAGAGTACCTGTCTTACGACCGCGTTGTATACGGTTGTTGCTGCCTGGCTGCTGAATGCACCATCGTAAAGTGAGGTGTAAAGAGCTCCGTCTGCTACGCTTCCGTCCTCACTTTGTGTATAGCGGAGTGCAGAGTAAATCTGCTTTGCAACTTCCTCGGTCTTACCATTCTTAAACTCTTTGTCAACAGCTGCTGATGCTGTCTTGGATGCAGCAGTTTTCTCTTTGTCGCTCATCTTGGTATTTAATGCTTTATCTAATGTTTTCAGTCCGCTGCTGATGCTTTTTGCACTGGAATTTAAAGTATCAACGCCTTTTCCAAGATCTCCGCTCTTAGAATAAAGTTCGCTCATTCCACTTGCGTAGTCAGCAAGGCTGCTCTGTAATGTATCAAGTCCGTCTGCCAGATCGGAAGATCCATTCTTGAGCTGTGTTGTCGCATCTGTGAGGTCATTGATCATATCATCGAGGGAAGAAGAATCTCCTGTACTCATAGATACCATGCTTCCTGCATTGGCAACAAGTGTCATTGCTGTGCTGAGCTTAAAGTTTTCAACATCTGCGCTTACTTCGAAGTACTCAGGGATATCTAAGTCATCGATGAAATCAGAATCTTCCACTCCGAGGCTGTCCTTGATGCCCGGAAGTGCGTAACCGATTACGATGTTGCTGTCGCCGTTGCTCTGTACCTTGCCGTTGGTCACTTCAACATTTGTAAAGTTATCATCCAATACCATTGCAGTTACGGCTGCAAACGGAACCTTCACCTCAACGTCTTTTCCGTTTACATTCTCTTTATAAGAAGAGTTGTTCGTGTAATCGAAATGGATCGTTACCTTTCCTGATTTTCCTGCAAGGTCTGCCGGCGCAATTTCCTTTCCATCCAGATAGTAAGTTACCTTCTGGCTGACCGGAGCTTCCTCATCGGTCGTTCCCTGGTAGTAGATATCGCTACCGTCTGCCTGCCAGGTCAGTTTGTCGCCATCCTGCTTAAACTCCTCATCACCCTTGACATTCTTGATATCAGAGAGATTTGACTGATCCTCGATGGTTGCTGCGCCATCAGCATTTGCAAGGTGGTCACTTACGATTGTCTTATAAACACTTCCGTTTGCATCCGACAAAAGATATACACTTTCGTCCTTTCCAATCTCTTTGTCGCTCGCCTTAAAGGAAACGAGATCCTTAAGATCGGCATCATCATTGTCATCTACGGTAGTTTCCTGCTGAACCTCTGCGTCCTTGTTCTGATCCGCATTGACTGCGACTGCTGTCATTCCGCTTCCGAGGAGTGCTACAGTGAGTACTCCAGCTACAATACGGATTGCATATTTATTTGTGAATTTTTTCTTTAATTCCGGTAATTTCATGGTGTCATCCTCCTACTTATTCTTAATACGAAATCCTGCACTTGTTGCACAGATTACACGGTCAAAAATCATTAACATGGATGGAAGTACGAATGCTACAACGATCATACTGATGATTGCGCCTCGTGCCATCAGCATACACAGTGAACCGATCATATCGATATCGGAATATAAACCAACACCGAACGTTGCTGCGAAAAAGCTTAACGCGCTGACTAAGATGGACTGGATGGATTTCTCCAAAGCATCTGTGATCGCTTCCCTTTTCTCCATACCGCGCGAACGGTTTCTCTTGTACTTATTGGTCATAAGGATCGCATAATCGACGGTCGCACCAAGCTGAATGGTTCCGATTACGATTGATGCAATAAACGGTAATACCGTTCCGGTATATGCCGGGATGCCCATATTGATAAAGATGGCAAACTCAATGACAGAAACCAGAATGATCGGTAACGAAATAGACTTAAATACAAATGCAATGATAATGAAGATCGCACCGATGGAAATAATACTTACATTTCTAAAGTCGGTATCCGTGATCTCGATCAGATCCTTGGTACAAGGAGCTTCACCGATCAGCATTGCGGAATCATCGTATTTCGTAATAATCTTGTTAATTTCATCACACTGTGCGTTGACTTCATCGGTTGCCGATGCATATTCGGAAGCAATGAGCATCAACTGATATTTACCACTCTTTAATTCATCCTTGATTTCATCAGGGATCATCTCCTGCGGAATGCTTGATCCTGTGAGTGAATCTAAGGATATGGCAAGTTTGACACCGTCCACTTTCTTGATCTCATCGATCATGTTCATGCTATCCTTCGGTGACAGGTTGCTGTCGGCAAGAATCATGTGGGTTGCACCCATGTCAAACTGTTCCGTCAGCTTATCGTTACCAACCTTACTGTTGAAGGTTTCCGGCAGCGTATTCGTCAGATCATAATATACATCGGTATGTGTATATCCGTATAATGCCGGGAACAGGATGACTACGAACAATACTGCAAATACAACATAATGTTTTGTAATCCATCCCGCGATACGTCCGAGATCCGGCATAATCACTTTATGCTTTGTCTTCTCAATCAGCTTGTCACACACAAGGATCATTGACGGCAGGATGGTTACACAGGCGATAACACCGATGGCAACACCCTTTGCCATAACGATTCCAAGGTCTTTACCAAGTGTAAAGCTCATGAAACACAATGCAATAAATCCGGCTACGGTTGTAATAGAGCTTCCGACAACCGAACTGATTGTATTGGAAATTGCATGTGCCATAGCACGTTTCTTATCTCCCTCAAACCGTTCCTGATTCTCCTGATAGCTGTGCCACAGGAAGATGGAGTAGTCCATTGTTACACCGAGCTGCAGGACAGCCGCCAATGCTTTCGTAATGTAGGAAATCTGTCCCATGAATACATTCGAACCCAGGTTATAAACAATTGCCAATCCGATGCTCAAAAGAAAGATAACCGGAACAATAGCGGAATCCATTGTCAGTGACAGGATGATCAGCGACAGGACCACCGCGATCAAAACGTAGATCACACTCTCGTTTACTGCAAGCTTACGGATATCATTGTTTACAGAAGCCATACCACTGACGAAGCACTGGTCTCCGACCAATCCGTTGATTTCTTCGATTGCATCCATGGTTCCATCCGATGACATAGACTCATCAAACAGGATTGCCATCAACTGGCTGTCTGCATCCTTATTATTAAAGAAATCATAGATATCATCCGGTAATGCTTCACGCGGGATGCTGAAATCTGCAACCGATCCGTACCAGATCACTTTCTTGACATGGTCGATATCGTCAATCTGATCTGCCACTTTTTGCAGATCCTTATCGTTCATGCCTTCCACAACTACAAGCGAAAAAGCTCCCATTCCAAATTCATCCAGCAGGATATCCTGACCCTTCATGGTTTCGATCTCACCCGGAAGGTAAGAAAGGATATCATAGTTTACTCTGGTATTGACATAACCGATTCCTGACGGAATCAATAACAGAAATGCCAGAATCAGAATCGGGATGCGGAGTTTTACAACTCCCTTTCCAAATTTAATCATTTTGTTCACCATCCATTTTCTTTATTTTCACTTGAGAGTATAAAAAAAAAGACTGAATATGAAAATATTCAATCTTTTTGTCTTGTATCGGTCAAATATACATTTTGGTAAATCTGTATATCCCGATATACATTTCTCAATTTTTGTATTTGCAGTGAACAAGCTGCATCTACCTCCGAAACCATCGATCACGTTCGCGTTCTATAATTCCCTGATCACATCCGTCATGGAACGTGTGATCATATAGTAATATGCTTCTGCGATCTCACGCGGAGAAAGTGTCATCCCCTGTCCGATCCACTCTTCTGTCGCAAAGCACATCGACTGTGCATAATAAGAGGCAATAATCTCCGGACTCAGCCACTTATGCTTCGGAGTCTTGCCGGACATCTGTTCATTAATGATTTCAAGCAACATCTCCCGCACGCATTTCTGTGCAACATCATGAAATGTCACCGCTCCCTCAAGCTTTACAACATGCGAATAAAACGCCTTATCCCGCTCGATACTGCTAAAAAGCAGTACCATTGCCTCGGTTACCATTCCGCTTCGCACGAGTGGCAGGATCGGTTCAAGAAGCTCCGTGCGGATGATCCATTCGAGCAGTTCAAACTTATCCTGAAAATGGTTATAGAACGTCGGACGAATGACTCCGGCCTTGTCTGTAATCTCTTTAATTGTAATCTTCTCCATCGGCCGCTTGGCTGCAAGCTCCTTTAGGCTGTCCGCCAATAACTGGTCAATATCGGTTCTTACCTGTGTTGCCATATGATACCTTACTCTTCATCTCATTGATGCACTTACTCATCAAACTCCATGGTTACAAAATACCCCTTCTCCGTCTCCTTCACGTCGACGACGACACCTTCTCGCGTCTTGAGTCTCTCACTGACTGCATAATTCCCTGACATGGCAATCGCATGCTCAATGGTATAGTAATAAGAAGTCGGCAGCTTACCTTCTGTCACTGACAGTCGGTCCCCAACCTTGGTAAGTCCCGGACGTTCCATCTTAAATTCCATCTGTCTCATCTTTATCACTGTCCTCAACAAAATTGACATCAACGGTCTCGTTGCGTCTTGCATAATCTTTTGCAGCATGTGTCGCTGTCGCTGAGATCCAGATGTTCGATACTCCGTTGTAGATTAATATGATTCCGACAACAATCGTTGCTTTCTCCATCATTCCGAATGCATCGAATACGCAGAAAAATCCAAGGATTACACTGATGATTGCCAAAATCAGATTCGCGCCCCACGCATCAAATCCGAATTTTTGGGCTTCAACAGCCTCCTTGATGGCCCGGATTCCGTGGAACAAAAGTACCACACCGATCACGATCGGGATCAGACTCATGATAACCGCCGGCTCCGCAAGAAACCAGATGCCCACAGCCAATACCAGAATTCCCATCACAACAGATAACCCCATCGTCACAATATTCAGGAAAAAGCTGCACAGATAAACTGCACCGATCACAATCATACCGATTGCAAGCACACTTCCCATCACATTAATCACACTGTTGTTCCAAATGACAAATACCACACCCAGTAAAATACATAACACAGAGGACAATAAAAAGTCCGCTTTAATTCTTCGTAAGAAATCTTTCATAGGGATTACCTCCTTTTGCCTTCGCGGACATTATAACATTGAAACATTTTTGATTCAACTTTTGATGAAAATTTGCTATAATCTATGCGTAAATTTATTCTCAATAATATTCAGGAGGACGCTTATGGGAAAAGAAACAAAAACAAATGCAGTCCGCATCTTAGAGCGAAATAAAGTTCCGTATGAACTGATAACATATGAATGCGATGAATTTATCGATGGCATGCACACCGTTGAAATGACCGGTGCACCGGTCGAACAGACCTACAAAACACTTGTCATGCAGGGCAAAAGTAAACAGTACTATGTATTTGTCATTCCGATTGCAGAAGAAGTGGATCTTAAAGCTGCGGCCCGCTCCGTCGGCGAGAAGTCGGTTGAGATGATCCACGTCAAAGATCTGACTGCGATCACAGGATATGTACGGGGTGGATGCAGCCCTCTTGGCATGAAAAAAGCATTCACGACCGTGATTGATTCATCCGCCGAGCAGTTCGATACGATGTACGTCAGCGGTGGCCGTATCGGAACCACGATCAAGCTCAACCCGCAGGACCTCGCCAAAGTAGTTCGCGCATCATTTGCACCGATTCTGATGCATGCCTGATGGATGAGAGTGATTAATACCTGCATAATTTCTCGGGTTAGGATTATTGGTAACCTTACGGCTTTGAAACGATACGAACTTTGGGCTCAACTTTTTATGCGAATTAACTTCGGGTTCTATTTTGGATAAGTAACTACAGCTTGTTCTTACTGCGCAATTAGCCGGCTTAACGAAACCCCGAAGCAGTCGCATAAAAGAGTTTCGCCAAAGTGTATCATTTCCAATCCTGCAAGTTGGCAAATACTCCCGAGAAATTACTTACCTATCTTATGCCCGTCATTCATCAGGATACAATTCTTCAGAATCTCTCAAATACTACACTCACTGTAGTATTTATTCACGCCGGTCATGATTCTTCTCAATTTCAGAATACGGATGCCGATTCATACTTATAAACATTTTTCTACAGATATTTCCGACCATAGAAGCACTCTCGCCTCTTCCTCCCGAACTACTTACTGCATCGATCTAACAGGACAAGTTTTCAGCAATACGGGATTTTCTTATATAAACAGATACCGGATGCTGCTTAGTCAGAAAAATGTGTTTCTCCAATCTACAGGATTTGGGATGATACACTTTGGCGAAATTCTTTTCTGCGACTGCTCCTGCGTTCCATCGTCTCGGATAATTGCACCATGTATCATCATGTCCATGCACTATCCAAAATCGATGCAGGAGTTAACTCGCAGAAAAAATTGAGTTCAAAGTCGGTATCGTTCCAAATCCGTAGAATCAAATAAACTGCATTTTTCTGTTCAACCAGGCACCATCCGGTATCGTCACTTTATATAGAAAAATAAATATTACGACAACTTGTCCTGTAAAAGATCGATCACATACTGTAGTTCGGCGCCCTCAACCGGTGCAACTCCATGATCCAATTTTTTCCAGTCGGGTGCAAGTTCACAGAGTCTGCGTTCCTTAGAATCCTTAACAGTCTCGATCGTAAGATATCTTCCGGTTCCCGCCACATCATTCCATGCAAGATAAATACGCAGGCAGGACGGATCCGCCATATCCTGATTCGGCAGATCCACACGAATCACAAGAAGATCCTCCGCCATATTCATGACCATAACCGAGAAATCTTCCGAAAGATACGGATATCTTCTCTTTTCCTGATAAGATTCCTCAAAAAGCTGATCAACATACTCTTCCTTCTTTTCACACAGCTCGTCGACCATAGCCTTCCCCTGTTCAAAGAAACGCTTCGGAAGGAATCCAAACTCAAACTGACGACGTTCAAACTTCAGATATTGTTCCGGTGTCAGCTGCATCGTTTTCTTCTTCGGTGCTGACTTTCTAGCCTTCTCCACTTCCTGAATTCTGAGAACGAGAGGCATCTTAAAAATCAGGTTATCCGTAAATGGATTGATTGCTATGCCCCCGAGATGCTCCTGTTGTTGCGCAGTCATCTCGTTGACTGCTAAATATGGCATATTAATAATCGCCTCGCTTTTCGGCGACTCCGGAATGTGCTGCCGGCTTGTATAAATCGGGAAATACACGCCTTTTTCCTTACTGTTTAACATGCATGGTACCGGTCGTTTCTCTTCATTGAGATTTGCCGGTACAAGAAGACGACACTTATGAATTTCTTCGATCAATGTATTCAGATTCTCCGCATTCTTCTCGGCAGTGTACTGATGAACCAATTCCTCTAACTTATCGTTTTTGACATCCAGTGTCAGATTGGGATCAACCGGAGCTTTCGGTTGATTTTCCTTGTTGTTATGCAATGCATTAGAAAGTTTCTTCTTATCTATCATGTGTTCTATCTCCTAAACCCACACCAAAATCTACACAGAGCACGCTGGCTCAACATGCTTCTTTATTTTACCATAGATACACAGCAGAATCTACCGCCAATAAAATAAAGTACGGTTTCAACGAAAAAATGTGTTGCTTATGCAACACATTCCTTCTTCCATACCTTCTCTCAATTCACTTTTGTTTTCCACCAGTTCTACGCTCAGAGGATGAAAATAACACACCCTTCTGTCCTGTCGAGGATCCCGGTATCGTATTCTTAATTGCGCTCTCTGGTATAAACTTACTTCATAAATCATGGTTATATCAGGGTAATAAATCATGATTTTTGCACATATCAACTTATGAGAGATGATGATGTCCAACTCGTAACGGCCGGCAACCCGGATTCATCGCTTATAGCTTACTTGTCCAGTGAATCCAGAAGATCTCTCATACGCTGGATTTCTTCTTTAGATACCGTTCTCTTGCTACAAACTGCTGACAATAACTGATCCGTCTGTCCCTCGAACCAGAAATCGGTCTCTTCGTTCATAAGCTTGGACTTGTACGCATCTTCATTCTTTTCGGCATGGACAAATGCATTCTTACCACGGCGATGCGTGCTGACAAATCCCTTGTCTGCCATCTTTCCTAAGAAAGTGACAACCGTAGTTCTTGCATAATCTTTTCCATACTGTTCTTTCAATTGCACGATCAGTTCCTGAACGGCAATGTCTTCTTTTGCGTCCCATACAACTTTCATGATAAGGGTTTCGCATGCACTTAATTCTCTGGTAACTGCTTTCTTCATATGCTCTCCTTTGTCTAAGATCTTCGACAACTTTATTCTAATTCACGTTGCCGAATAACTCAATAGTTTTTTTATAAAAAGTGCAGATTTTACAATTTTGATAATACCACTATTTATTCAAAACGTCTATGTATAATCTCATTCTCATGCTAAATTTTTAGATTTTATATAATATTAAAAGAAAAAGCGAAAGGAATTCATTGGCCGGATGCACAAGAAATCAAGTGATATCATACGAGAAAATCTAACCTATATGCTTAACAATGACGAAAATACTTCTATGCGCAATCTCAGTACGAGCATTGGCGCATCCGATAGCTTCATCCAAAAGATTTTGACCGAGAAAGCGAATCCTTCTTTGGATAAGATCGACTCCATCAGCGAATATTTCGATATCGAAAGCTGGGAAATGTTCTACAACTTCCGAAAAGACAGCCCTGAGATGCTTCCGATCATGCAGCAGCTTCAAAAGCTTCCTCCATCCGCACTTCCGGCTGTCAAAGCCTATCTTGCTTTTCTATTGGATCAGTATCATAAAATATCCGGAAAATAAAAACTCCTCGACCATCTGTCGAGGAGTTTTTTGTGAGCGGTAAATACTACGCCGTCACATCACTTACTTTTGCATCGTCAAGTGTATTCTGAATCAGCTTATCAAGTCTTCTGCCGATTTTGGCGTACTTTTCAATCCTGTGTTCCATCTCAGGGGACACTTTCTTATCATTCTTGTAGCTGACCCTGTTGTCCATTCCGGCCCAGGCATCCATGATCATTGTACGGAGCTGAAGTTCCACACGAATCATCTCTATGTGATGTGGATTTTCTTTTTTCTTTCCACCGAAATGGCTCTCCTGCTGACGATCCTCAATCTGCACCGGAACTTCCATTACAATATGATAACTCTCGTATCCATTCTTTTTGGGCTTACGAACATAATCTTTCACTTTCAGCACATGAAATTCCCCGATTTTTCCTAACTGGCGGGCAATCCAATAGATTTCCTTCACACTGTAGCAAATGCAGCGCACTCCGGACAGATCATTTAATTTCTCTGTTGCAGTCTGAAAGTCCACATCGTACCCTTTGCGGCGCAGCTTATTGCAAATACTCTCCGGCGTCTTCATTCTCGACTCCACAAACCGGGTAAATCCATGTCCTGTTTCTACTATGTAATATCCATTCAGTTCCCGCAGTGTACGCACAACAATTTCACGTGCCAAAGCGTGCTTATCCTGAAATTCCTGATTTTCCCATTCTTTCCGCAGTTCTTTCTCCTGTTGCAACTGCTCCCTTTGCAGCTGATCTTCCCGCTGCCCCAATTCAACCGTTTGCTTCTCTTCCATAATACCTTCCCTGCTTTCTCATCTTCTTCATCTTTCGATTTTATCTTAAAGGTATCATGTAAAAACGATTGTGTCGTCTGTGTAAATCCTATGTAAAATTTTTACCGGTTATGCATCAATTCCGGCAGCATCTGAATAAACTTGCTATCGCGGTAACTCCAAGGTTGCGTCTTCGCGAAAGGCGCATTACCCGCAATAATTTCCTCCGGTGTCGCCCACTCCAGTTTGAATCCCTTGGCGATCTCACTCTCCGTCATATGCGTCTCTTCCATTTTCTCCTTTGCATCGCAAAAGAAAAAGCACGAGTGGCAGACATAGATCTTATCCGGCTCAAAGATATCTCTACGCCGCTCTACGATTTCTCCGATCTCCCGGATGGATTCCGGAATCACGACAAGGCCGGATTCCTCCTGCACCTCGCGTATGAGTGCTGCATGTAAATCTTCACCCGGTTCTACGCCACCGCCAAGGATCTTATAATCCCCGGCTGCCCCGTGCTGTGTTGCAATACGTCCATTTCTCATAATGACCGCCCGTGTGGAATACTTCTCGTATACCGCAAGGTCCGGTGTATAATTATGCTCATCAAGTGTCAGAAGCAATCTCATCACTTTTCTCTCCTCGTTCCACCAACCGATGCCATGCGGTGCTTCGCTGCGCCGCTTTATTTTACGCATATTATACTCTCATTATCTTAGAATTTGTACTATTAAATTGAGTAACTGAAACAAATTTTATCATTATAACTGTTCATCAGGTCAAGTAGCGTCACACTGTCCAATGTCTGCTCGATCTGTGTCTGTAAATTTCCCCACAATTCTTTGACGACAAGTTCCACCGGACGCTCCTGAATATCCTCCTGCTGCGTTGCAGGAATAAGCGGGCCATCCACCGTACGAAGGATCTTACCGATTGTATAATTCTCCGGCTTTTGGGTCAGATGATAGCCCCCATGATAGCCACGCGTACTGACAACAAAGCCAGCTTTCTGCAGAACGCTCAAAATCTGTTCCATATATTTTTCCGATAATTCCTGACGCTCGGCAATCGTCTTAACGTTGATCGCAGAGCCGTTCTCATGGATTGCGAGGTCTAAGAGAATACGAATCGCATACTGCCCTCTGGATGAAATTAACATGGTCTCTAGGACCTCCCTTCCTTATTATATGTCGTAAAATATTCGGTAATCGAATGAACTGCGTTGGCTCCGTCCGACACAGCCGTCACGATCTGGCGAAGACACTTCGTGCGCACATCTCCCGCAACGTACAATCCGGATCTCTCCGTCGCACAATCTTCCTCTGCCGGAACATAACCGTGCTCCAGTTTCATAAGCGGCTCATAGAGCGCGGACTGTGGTTCCATCCCCACGGCAATAAATACCCCATCCAAAGCAATCTGTTTTGTTTCATCCGTGATCTTGTGATGCACCGCAATTCCACTCACCTGCCTGTCACCGATAATTTCCGTCACTTCGCTCTCTCCGAGGAATGTAATCTTTTCGTTCGCAAATGCCTGCTCCTGCAGCACCTTCGTACCGCGCAGCTCATTCCTGCGATGGATCAGATACACCTGCTTACAGATATTTGCAAGGTAAAGTGCATCTTCAAGCGCCACATCGCCACCTCCGACAACCGCTACGGTCTTGTCCTTGAAAAAAGCACCATCACATGTCGCACAATAAGATACCCCGGCTCCGGCAAACGTCTCCTCTCCCGGTACTCCGAGCTTACGGTGTGTTGCCCCTGTCGCAAGCAGAACGGTTTTCGTCTCAATGTCGTCGCCATCGGTCATATGAAGCGTCCATGTTGCGCCTTTTGCCATAATTTCTTCCACTTCACCTTCTGTGAATGTAACGTCAAGATCTCTTGCATGCTGCTCAAACGCTTCTGCCAGTTCGAATCCGCTCCGGTGATTCAGTCCCAGATAATTATCCACTTCTTCCGTATAGATCATCTGTCCGCCGGACATCGCCTCCTTCTCGATCACAAGGACCGAAAGACACGCCCGCTTCGCATAGACCGCTGCAGAAAGTCCCGCCGGTCCGCTTCCTATGATTACCAAATCGTACATTTTGTTCTCCTCTACTCAGCGGAGATCAGTTTGATTTCCTCCACTGTCACCTGCTTTTCGCGGTCAATATCAAATGCTTTCAGCACAAGATTCTCCGGGTCCATGAGCGACAGAATCAGATAATTGACACTCGGATCATATGCCAGTCGCTTGTCTTCTTCCGAAGGACGCGAAGGCGACTCCGGATGCGAATGCCAGTTGCCAAGCGGTACCAGCCCATTCGCGCGCATATCTTTAACTGCTGCAAGCTGCTCCTTGGGATCCATCGAGAAATGCTCATTCGTGTGATCCACGTTGGTCAGCAGGTATACTTTTTTGATTTCTTTGACGTCGCCGTCTTTGGTTCCGGCGATCAGTCCGCATGCCTCCTCCGGAAGGTTTGCCTTCGCGTGGGCGACAATCTTATCATAATCGCTTTGCTTTAATGTCAGCATAATTAATGATCCTCACATACCACCTGTTCATAATCAATCAGTTCCGTAATCGTTGGATGCTCACCACAGATCGCACAATGCGGGTCTGCCTTTGGCAGCTTGATCGTGTGGAATTCCATCTTGAGCGCATCGAATGTCAGAAGCTTTCCGGTCAGCAGGTCACCCACACCGATCAGGTACTTGATGGCTTCCATCGCCTGAAGACTTCCGATCACACCGCCCATCGCACCGATGACGCCGGCCTGCTTGCAGGTCGGTACGGCATCCTTTGGTGGTGGATTCTTAAATACACAACGATAACATGGTCCTTCTCCCGGAACATAGGTCATAAGCTGTCCCTTGAAACGAATGATTCCTGCGTGTGAAAAAGGCTTCTTTGCCATAACACAGGCATCGTTGATCAGGAATTTGGCAGGGAAATTATCCGTACCGTCGATGATAAAATCGTAATCCTTGATCAGATCCATGATGTTCTCGGAAGTGACGAACTCACGGTATGTATTGACAGTAACGTCCGGGTTCATGGCGTTCATGGTTTCCTTTGCGGATTTTACTTTCGCCTTTCCCACATCCGCTGTACCGTGGATGATCTGTCTCTGTAAGTTTGACAGGTCAACTTCATCCGCATCGACGATACCAATGGTTCCGACACCTGCCGCAGCCAGATACATGGCTGCCGGTGCACCGAGTCCGCCCGCACCGATGATTAAAACTTTGCCGTTCAGGAGCTTCTTCTGTCCCTTGACACCAACCTCCTGGAGGATGATGTGACGGCTGTAACGCTCCATCTGCTCATTTGTAAATGCCATCAGATGCTTCCTCCTCCCATGAAATATAAGAATTCAATGTTATCATTCTCTTTGATCACAACATTTTCAAGATCGTGGTTCTCGACGAACTCATCATTGACCGTTACGGTAACGTATTCCGGATTTTCAACCTTCTCGTCGATGACCAGCTGCGCTAATGTTGTTCCCTCTGCGATATCCTTTACGTTTCCTGCGATTGTTACTTTCATTTTCGTTCTCCTTGTTCTTAGAATATCAACTTGCTTAAATCATCCAAGTCAATATGCCTCATTGTTATCATTTTACGGAGATTCCGTCTGAAATCTCCCGTGAATGAGTTTATCACTTTGATGCACTCATCAAATTCAAATTAAAGTGCCTTCCGGATCAATTCCTCAAGTTGCGGGCGCTTCGTAAGTCCTCTTGCCCGCTCCACTTCCTGTCCATCCTTAAAAAGCAGTAATGTCGGAGATGCCATCACGGAATACTGCTCCGCAAGTTCCGCATCAAAGTTGACATTCACTTTCACGACTTTCAGCTTATCCTCGTAATCGTCCTCAATGCCTCCAAGGATCGGTGACATCTGCTTACAGGGAATGCAGGAATCGGAATAAAATTCCACGAGCACCGGAAGTTCGGACTTTAAGACTTCCGCCTCGAAATTGTCCTTGCTGATTCTTGCTGCCATCTTACTCCTCCAGCTTCTTTACGATCAGATCGTAAGTTCCGTTCTCATTATCGATCAGTTTTAATACCTGCTGACCTTCTTCCTTAAAACTTCTCGGCACATTCTGTACCGGCTCACCGTCATTCATGGTAACTGCAAGTACCTGTCCGACCTCTAACTCTTCCATTGCAACTTTTGCCTTTACGAAAGTCATCGGACATACCACATCCGTAATATCTACTCTCTCGTCAATTGTGTAATCAGCCATTGTATGCCTCCTCTATCACTTTCTTAAATTGATCTAATCCTACTCTTTCAATGGTCATTCGGAAACGCTCTCCCGGATTAGCATTGTCATCAAAGAACTGGATCGCCGCATCGGTAATCCGGAACAGTTCCTCTTCTGTCCGAACGATCGGCAGATAATTCTCGCCTTTGTATACGCGATTACCGAACAGTCCCCCGAAAGATACCTCAAATGCCGGTGTTCCCTTCCATGCATCCGTCGGACACGCTTTCACGCAACGGCCACAGTGGTTACATTTATCCTGATCCAGCACGATGTCACCGGCCTCATTCTGGCTCAGTGCATTCACGCGGCAGGTCTTTTCACAGATTCCGCAGTTGATGCAGGCATCCTTATCCCACTCAACGATTGCAGCGCCCTTGATTCCGACATCGTTCTCCTCTGCCTTCAGGCAGTTGTTCTGACATCCGGTTACCCCAAACTTAAACTTGTGCGGAAGCTCTCTTGCGAAATAGCGCTCATCCAGCTTCTGCGCGATGTCATAGCTGTCAATGTTACCGCTCGGGCAGACAGCCGAGCCCTGACAGGCAGTGATCGTACGAACACGCGGTCCGCACACACCCGGCTTGCATCCGCCGGTTGCAAGCACATCCTTAACCTCTTCCACATCATCCAGTTTGATGAAAGGAATCTCCACACTCTGGCGGGAAGTCAGATGTACATGCCCGTCACCGTATTTATCTGCGACATCTGCGATAATCTTCAGATTTTCAGCGGTCAGATTACCGCCGACCACTGCGAGACGAAGTGAAAAATGATTCTTTTGTTTCTGGCGCATGAAACCGCCTTTTTTTAATGTTGCATAATCAACTGCCATAATGTTCTCCTTTTATCCTGTGCTCTCTCTCGTTTTTCTATTCAAGGATCATACCCCGAACCGGTCTGAATTCGCAACAATTCAGTGCCACCTTTCCATTTAAATGTCGGCAGTGTCTGCGATTGCCGATTCGAAATCCTTGACCAGATCTTCGATATCTTCAATTCCGACACTCACCCGGATCATATCGTCGTAAACGGCTGCATCGCGCTTCTCTGCTTCCGTACTGTGAGCCGCAAGCGTTGACTCCGGATGCACGATCAGTGTCTTGGTGTCACCGATGTTAGATACGATCTGCGGAACCTTAAGCTGATTCATGATCGCAAAAGCTCTCTCCTTGCTTCCTACACGAAGTGTCAGGATCGCACCGTACCTGTCATCTAAAATCTTCTCTGCAATCTCGTGCCACGGACTGGAATACAATCCCGGATAATTTACGGTAATTCCCGGAATCTTGTCTAAGTAAGCCGCAAGCTGCGCCGCGTTGTCACACGCCCGCTCCATCCGAAGTCCCAGAGTCTCCAAACCGAGCAGATTGTAAAACGCCGTCTGCGGCGCCATACAGGCTCCCATATTCCGGAACAGTCCGTTGCGAAGCTTCGCGGTAAAAGCGAATTTGCCGAACTTGATATAATCCTTCATTCCAGGATATTGTCGCACATTCCACTTAAAATTTCCACCATCAGTTATCACGCCGCTGATCGCGCTGCTGTTGCCGTTGATATATTTGGAAGTGGAATTGATGACAATGTCTGCTCCCAGTCTGATCGGCTTTACAAGGAAAGCAGTCGCTACCGTATTGTCGATTACAAGCGGAAGACTATGCTCGTGTGCTAACTTTGCCCATGCCTCAATGTCTGTGACATCGAGTTTCGGATTACCGATCGTCTCCGCAAAGATGGCACGCGTCTTGTCCGTGATTGCTGCTTCCACAATACTTAAATCGCCGCCATCCACAAAAATCGTTTTGATTCCGAAGGCTTCCAGATCATGGAACAGATCGATCGTTCCTCCGTAGAGACTTGTGCTTGCGATGATCTCCTGTCCGCTTCCTACGATATTTAGAAGTGCGTTCGTGAGCGCCGCCATACCGGAGGCACATGCGACCGACGCCACTCCCCGCTCCAACACCGTCATACGTTCCTCGAACGCGGCGATGGTTGGATTATTAATTCTCGTGTAAGAGTATCCGTTTGCTTTATTATGAAACAGCTTCTCGTGCTGCTCCGCCGAAGGCTGAAAGAAAGCACTGGACTGGTACACCGGAGTGAGCGTTGCACCTGTGTGCGGGTCACCGGTTTTCGTACCGTGTAAAAGTTCTGTGTTGAATCCCATTTGCGTTTTCCTTAATTCATACTTTTTTACTAGGTTTAATATGTTATAAACACTATACCCCACTAAAGTATGTTTGTCAAGATATAATTTACACTATTTTACTAGGATTACTAAGATATGCATTTTCATCTATTTTTATAGAATCTATGCATAGAATAAATTCGCTGCTATCAATAGTATCTTTATAAATTTAAAGACAGGATAGAAATTTTACTAATTTCTTATCCTGTCTTCGTTATCCATTAAATCAAGCAGATCAAAGATCCGCCTGTACTACTATTTAATTAAATTTTTCATCAAACACTTTATCCGTGTAAACCATACCACCATCTGTTCTTTCAAATGAAATCTTGGCTTTACCATCATTAAGATACGGCACCGTCCAAAAAATACATAATTCTTGAACTTCCGGTAAATCTTTATATGTTCTAGCTGCAATATCCGAACTATACAAATCTAACATTTCTTGACTCGTAGAACCTTTATTCTTTTGATTCCACGTTAAATTTACAAGGACAACATAATCTCCATCCTCATCCGTGCCCATATCCTCATTAACAGCTATATCATCTAAATCAGTTAATGTGTAATTTTCATCGATATAAGCTAAAATTTGATTTTTAACTTTATCATACTCACTAATTTCGGTAGATATTTCTGTTTCTTTGTTAACGCTCTCAGTATCTTGACTTGCAATTTCAGTAGCCTGAGTTTCTTTAGTCTCTTGACTTTCCGTTTCAGTATTTACTATTGTTTCAGACTCGATTTCATTCTCTTGACTTTTATTATCATCTGTAGACGGGGCAATTAAGCACGCAATGAAAAAACGCCCACAGCCAATCCCATACCTACTCCAAAAACTTTAAGAGGCTTCTTTTTAATAGCATTTATAATAAGCAACACTAAGCAGATTAAAAACCTAACATGCTTACTAATACTAAAAACACTGACAAACCTTCCATAGCACAACTCCTCACATTCTTTTGATAGCTAGTATTATAACTTCAATTTGATTGCGACTTACATTCTCTGCAATTTCTCCTCATTGTAATCCGCATATACAAAATCTGCATTTGTTTCTATATCGTCGTGTATTGTTTCCTCTGGAAAATTAACAAGAGAATCATATAGAAAAGAGTTTTTTACCGCTTTATATGATTCGATTTCAGAAAGACGATATTTTTTTGCAATTGCCATAACAACGGAGTCCATATATTCTTTTGCTTCTTTTCGCATCCTATCTTCTCCTCCTTTTTCCTTTATAATGTGGCTTAATTATAGCACAAGAAATACTTTTTATACAAGATAATGCTTTTAATGAATGAAAGGAATACTGATTTTCATAATATCTTCCACTCTCAGGGATGAATAAACTATAATCTACATCATTTATATTTATATCCCCATTCTTTATGCTATTTGCCACACTAGAAATTGTTCCGTCCGCAATCTCACCGAATACAATATCAAATTTGTTATCTTTATTATGATTTGTAATATTATTTCTAAGTAAAAAATCTTCATCCATACGGTTATTTATAACAAATTCAAACCATTGTTGTTCTCTCGGCTTAAAAAAATCCGTGATCTTTGCGTTAAAAATAAAATTACGCAGTATTACTGTAATGGAACAACTCTCGATTGGAAGCTTCCCAAAAGCAAGCTTGGAGAGGATTTCAAAAAAGATTTGGAAACGACAGCTTCTGGCATCACTTTGCTGCATAATTCCCAAAAGGATATCGATATTGATTTGGTTCTAATGGGATATTCTCAGCCTATGATTGCAGAACTTATGCAATCTTCAGATTCAAATCATACCATTCTGGAGAATGGAAATGGTATTTTTCTCTCCCGCAAAACCAATCTCGACGGAAACGGCGGACAAAGTATTCTCTCGATGATTGGACAAAACTATAAGATATCCACACTTCAAATGGATTCTTCCAAACAGGATTGGGAAGACCTGTCGATAAATATTACGGACGAAACCGACCATCTGTTAGTGTATCCTTCCGATACCTCAAACAGTCTGTGTCTAATTATCGATATTGATCAGTACAATCACTATTTTAACAATGACTTTGTTTCTTCTTTCTATTTGAAAGATATCGATCCTGCGGTCATGGATGAAATGCAAGCGATTTTAAGTGACAATACCTATGTACAATTCATTAATCTGGATGATCAGACAACACTCTTACAGCAAGGGAAACTGCGCCGTTTAATTCTTATGATTGTAATTTTATGCAGTTGCTGTCTCTTTTCATTAATGAATATACAAATACAAAATATTTTTGAATTTGATTATCGAAAACAGGAATTATATCTGCTGAAACTAATCGGAATATCAAAACCAAAACATTTTATCCTAATCGCACTTGAATCATCCTATACTTACTTCATAGGCCTGTTTGCAGGATTAGGTCTTTCTAAAATACTAAAGGTTTTTTTATACCATATGGGAATTTTAAAAGATAGCCAGCTTGGCTGGATATTTGTACTTACCAGCAGTATTACAATCCTCATTTTTATGCTTTGCTCTATTCTTCTTACCTGTCGTAAATATGGGAAATACACAAATGAAGCTGTTGCACTAAGCAATTAGTACAACAGCTTCATTTTTTCATGATATGATTATCTTAAATTTGTATAATCCAAAAAGAAACACATGCAACTGACTCTTTCGGTTCCTTCATTCCGGTATATATGCGGCTGATCCGTCTCGAACTTGTACACCTGTTCCTTATGAACCTCCTGTACATGATCGTGACACTCTACCGTCAATATTCCTTCAATAACTGTGAGATATTCCCGCGTTTTCTCCCCATGGCTTCCGCTTGTATATACACCGCCGGGCTCCACATCGATGCGATATACTTCCACCGACTGTGAATCCTCATAAGGAAAACACGTCCATACTTTGTACTGGCCTTCCAGTTCCTTCGTTGGGATCATCGCATCCGGTGATACGAGACAAAAATCCATGCGGGGCGGATCGATCAGTTTCTGAAACTCAATGCGCAGTCCACTGGTAATCTTTCCCAACACACCGAGCGAAGGATTGGCCGTGCCTTTTTCAATCTGTGCCAGCATACTCTTGCTTACGCCGGTCTGCTCAGCCACCTGATCAAGACTCATTCCTTTTGACTGGCGAATCCGTTTTAAATTTTCCGATACATTATGTGATAAATAATCCATCGTCATTTCTCCACATTTCCTTTTCTTCTTATTCTACTATAAGATCATTCGCAGGTCAAAAGACGTTCTTTCTATAAAGCTTTTTTGTATAACATCTCAATATCACATTGACGTGAGGACCGTGGATTTACCGCAATGTTTCCGCTCTTCATCGCATCCACTGCCATCGCCTCAATCTTGCTTTCAATCTCTTCCCGTGTAACTTCACCTGTTTTACTTGCCTGATTGATTGCTATGGTCAAATTCTCCGGAATGCCAATATCTGCACAAAGACTGTGGATCGCATCCACCAGCATCATCGGTTCAAAATCGTCTGCATATGCCGGAACCGGACTGATATCATTATAAATGGTCAGGTATCTTCCGTGATCTGCCAGCGCATTGTACTCTGCTACCACTGGAAGAAGAACCGCATTGGCTACGCCGTGTGGCACATCGAAAAATGCGCTCACCGGATGACTCATGGCATGGACATTGCCAAGTCTTGCAAATGAGAATGCAATTCCTGCAAAAAGCGAACCAACCATCATCGCTTCAGCAGCTTCCATGTCCCCGCGATTTGCCACAAAACGGCGAATGTTCTTTCCAATCAGCGCCATCGCTTTTTCTGCCATAGCATCCGAAAACGGAGAGGCCGCTGTGGAAATATAAGCTTCCTCTGCATGAATAAAAGCATCAATGCCACAGGCTGCCGCCACACTTGCCGGTGCTGTCGTAATCAGTTCCGCATCGAGAATTGCATATGCCGGAAGCAACTCATAACTGAATACCGTAAGCTTGTAGTCTCTGCTGTGATCCGTAATTACCGAAAATGCGGTGACCTCGGAACCTGTTCCAGCGGTCGTTGGAATCGCGATCAGAGGAATGATTGGTCCCGGCACCTTATGCGCACCTTCGTATTCGGTGATGCTTCCGCCGTACTTTGCAACCACACCAACTGCTTTTGCAACATCCATCGGGGATCCGCCGCCAAATGCAACAATAAAATCAGCGCCCGATTCCTTAAATTTCTCCGTTGCCTTCTCAACCGTTGCAACCGAAGGGTTTGCTTCAATCTCTGTAAACGCATCGGTTTTTATATCCACCGTCTTTAAATAATCGGCTGCTTTTTCTACCAGTCCCATCTTTGCCAGATGTGGACCGGAAATAATAAACGCATGGGAACAGCCAAGTTTCTTTGCGATCTCCGGCAACTTTGCCAGACTTCCTTTTCCCACTGTAATATCCTGTGGAACCGAAAAATTAAATGTATTCATATCTGTAATCCGTCCTTTCTTCGAATAACCCTTTTTTAACTTGCTTTTCTTGCAAGTACACGATCGATGGCTGCATCAATGACTTTATCGAGTTCAACATCGTCAGCCTCCGGCATCAGCGTTGCAGCATCCTCGTCAGAAATCAGTTCAACAAGAATACCAAAGGATTCTTTGTATTTCTTCTTACAAATAGCATAGAATACGACACCAAGTGCACACCAGCCAAGTACGATGATCCACTCCTGAAGAATCAGGTTTCCACCACTTCCCGGAATGCAGTACATCGCTACCATAAATCCAGACATGATCACTGCCATTGTTCCGAAAAACTTATATGCAGGCACCTTGTATGGTCTTGGCATATCCGGTTCTTTTTTTCTCAAAATCATAAAGGAAAGTGCAACCATGCAGTATGCGAAACAGCATCCGAAGTTACCTGCATCACTGATCCATACGAGCATCTTTCGTCCTGCAAACGGTGCAAGCATGGTCAACGCACCGATGAGAATCAGGGAATTGACCGGGGTCTTGTGCTTTGGATGTAACTTTGCAAAAAACTTCGGAATCATATAAGACTCAGCCATGGAATACATCGCACGGGAACCACCGAGCAGGAAAGAATTCCATGAAGTAACAATTCCGCACATACCACCTACAATGATGACTTTTGCCATGACTTTTGTGTGAAAAGCCGCCGCCATCGCATCTGCGGTAACCAGTCCTGTTGCCTGCTGTGATGCAACAATTGCACCTGAATTCATAACAAGACCAACGGCTACAATGACAAGTGCATAAAAGATAACAGCCAGTACAACGGATAATATTAAAATTTTACCGATTTTCTTTGCCGGAACGTTAATCTCCTCTGCTGCCTGCGGAATAACGTCAAATCCGATAAAATAGAATGGTGACAGTGCTGCAACACCGATAATTGCCTTAATATTCACACCTGTAGAAGCCCCTGCAAACATCTGTCCGTTCAGATTGTCAGCAGAACCATTGATGACAGAAGCTACAATTAACAGGATTCCGGCTCCACCAATGATACAGGTCAGAACGGTCTGTAAAATTGCAGCGGTTTTTGCTCCGATAATATTGATCAACATAATCAAAAATGCCACAACAATTGCCACGATTAACCAGGATGCATAAATATCAAATCCGGCTACCGTATACAGATAACCCTTCAAAAATCCCGGCCATAAATAAGTGATAATCGTAGGAAAAGCGCAAGCCTCAAAGCAGGCAACGCTGACATAACCAAGTACGATCATCCATGTACAAATGAAAGAACCGGTTGCTCCCATTGCACGATAACTGAACACGTGCTCGCCACCACACTGTGGCATTGCTGCTGTCAGCTCTGCATAAGTCATACCTACGAAGAAAATCATGATACCACCGATGACAAATCCAAGTGCGGCACCAAGTACACCACCTTTTTCAATCCAGCCTCCGGTCGAAACGACCCAGCCCCATCCAATCATAGCGCCGAATGCAATTACAAGGATGTCCCAGGCATTCAGTACTTTGTTAAATTCTGATTTTTTCTGTTCCATATCCTGTTACCTCCTATTCGTGAAATACTTTCTTTGCTACGCTTTCAATCAATTCCGCTGTGCCATCCACACCCAGAAGGCTGCTGTCTATGAGCATGTCCCTGTTGTGACGATCGCCACGGTTGCTTCCGGTCAGCGCCATATGACGTTTGTGATATCGCTTGTCTTTTTCCATAATGAAAAGCTTTGCATCATCTTCTGACAGATTGTGACTTTCCATTACATTTTTAATTCTCACCTCATCCGGTGAATAAATGAAAATACGTAAAATTGGTTTATGTTCCTTTAAAATATAATCAGCTGAACGACCGATGATCACACAGGATTCCCGGTCAGATAATTTTCGAATGATTGTTTTCTGGACGTGAATTGCACGCTCTGTCAAATCCGCATATTTGGAAAAAGATCCACGGACATCACCTTCTGCACCTTTTCCGGCAATGGTAACACCTTCCTCAACTTTTTCCATAATGTCTTTCGGTATTCCTACTTCTTTAATAATCTCGTCTACCGTTTCGCGATCATAAAACTTGATTCCCAGATCTTCTGCAACTTTTTTACCGATCTGGTTTCCTTTTGCGCCATATTCGCATCCTATTGTAATAACAAGATGTGCCATCGTTTACCCCTCTCTTCTACACGAAACAAGGGCGCACGAAACAACTTCGTGACGCCCTTGTCCTGATTTCTTATGTGTGTGTATACAAATTAACGTATGATCGATTTTATGAAAGTGATTTTACTGTCTCATCAAGGATTTCGAATGCTTTATCACATTCCTCCTCGCTGACGATAAGTGGTGGAACCATACGAATGATATGTGCACCGATGGCTGTGATCAGCATCTTTCTGTCAAATGCACCATGTTTCACATCTACACCTGAGATTGTGTCATCAAACTCAACACCTACGAGAAGTCCCTGATGTCTTACTTCTTTTACATGAGGAAGTTTCTCAAGCTTTGCTGCAAAGTAATCGCCGACTTTCTTTGCATTTCCTGCCAGATCTCTGTCAAGCAGTTCTCCAACTTCTGCTAATGCTGCTGCACAGCAAACCGGATGTCCACCAAATGTTGTTCCATGAGAACCAGGTGTAAATGCTTTTGCAACTTCCTCGGTTGCACAGATCGCACCAATTGGCATTCCACCGCCAAGTCCCTTTGCCATAGAAACGATATCCGGCTTGATGCCGTAGTTCATGTAGCTCATTACAGCTCCTGTTCTGCACCATCCTGTCTGAACCTCGTCAATCAGAAGGAGCATTCCCTTTTCGTCACAGAACTCGCGGAGGCCTTTCATAAACTCTGGTGTTGCAGGATGTACACCACCTTCGCCCTGTACTGGCTCAATCATGATAGCGATTGTGTTCTCTGTACATGCATCTTTGAATGCCTTCAGGTCATTGTAAGGAGCATAAGAGAAACCGTATGTCATAGGTCCGAATCCAATCTGACATCCATTTCCCGGCTGACCGGTTGCTGACATGGCACCGAATGTTCTTCCGTGGAAACCGTCTTTTGCTGTTACGATGTGATATCTGTTTGGACCATATTTTTCAATACCATATTTACGGGCCATCTTGATCATAGCCTCGTTTGCTTCGGTACCGGAGTTCTGGTAGAAGATCTTGTCCATTCCGATTGTCTTACAAACTTTCTCAGCAAGTAATGCCTGAGGAATTGTATATGGATAGTTGAATGTATGCATGATGTCATCTACCTGATCCTTAACTGTTGCAACAACCTTAGGGTTGCGGCTGCCTGCATTGTTTACTGCAATTCCTGCATAAAAATCGAGGTATGGAGTTCCTTTTTCATCATAGAGATACATGCCCTCTGCTGTCTCTGCCAGGAAATCGAAACGCTCATATGTCTCGATCATATATTTACTTACTTTGTCCTTAATGTCCTGTACGGTTAATCCTGTGTCCTTTAATTTCATAATATAATTCCTCCTTAATTTTAAGTAATAAAAAAAGAGCAAAGCGACCTCATCGGTAAGCATCTTTGCTCTAAATTTTGTCTATTATTTTGTACAGCTATACAATAGCACGTTCATTATATTATGTCAACATCTTTTTAAAAAAACTTTTTATTCAGTAAAAAGAGCCTGTTTACGGGCTTTTCTGCTGTATTATAATGTACAACCGCATTCTTTTGTGCACTATATTGTACATTTTGTTTTGTGTATTATATTATACTTCTTTTACACAACGGTCATATGCATCCTGATAAAAGACCTCCTGTGAGTTTACCGGTATCTCATTGATCACACGATTTTCGTACAATCCCTGGGCATTCTGCTCCTTGCCCTTTTCGTCATCCTTCATAATCATATCAAAGATGTAACGGATTCGCTCACGGATCTTCTCATCATAGATTGGTGCTGCAAGAAGTTCCTCAACATCTTCTACCACTTCGCCTTTTTGCAATTCTTTTACAGCTTCTCCGGCCAAAACGCCAAGCACAGGGTTTTGGTAAGCATGGATAAAATGCTTTTCATCTTTTCATTCAATTTTTCTCCTCTGTGTGAACATCAGCCCACGCATCCTCTGCTTTTGGCAAATATTCTTATTTTTTATCGTGACTCCAAAGAAACATGATGCCTCCGATAAATCCCGGGAAAAAAGCTGCATATTCTGCAAACGTAAGCATCCAGCCAATATCCCTCAGAATAACAATGCTTACCAGCGACCACAAACATATACCGGCAATTGCCCAGATAATCGTGTGAAGAAAAAGAAACAGATTTATCTTGGTATCTCTTTTGTATTAAATGTCGGAAACATAGATTCATCAATCAATAAATCTACTAAATAAGCATCCTCAGAGCAATGATTCCTTCTATTATAATCCGAAGTCTTTTTTAACGCTCGATCGATTGCTTTCTTTTTATCATCTGTCGTATAAAACCCTTTCCCAAAATCAAGATGCGGAAGACTTTTATTTAAGTCAATTCCATGTATAGAAATATCAAAAGCAGAGCTTAAGTTTGTACCATGGTACACTTTTATCAATAGTATTCCCTCAATTCGTCATTAATGTAGTAAGCGTATTATATACTAACATGTTTCAAAAAGCCACAAAAATATTCTTCCAATAAATAAAACAAAAAAGTGTAGCATACAACTCTTCCAATTCACATTCATAGTGAACCAAAATCTGTATACCACACTTTCGTAATTATTTAAAATGATCCCTTAATTTAGTTCCAGTGCTGATCCTTGAACACAATCTTGCGATAGGTTTCAAAGTCAACCCACTTATTGAAGAAAGTCTCAGAAATGCTGCTGCCCTCCGATGCAAGCTCTGCCTTGAATACATCAAGATCCGTCTGGCTGCTTACATGTACGGCAAAGCCGCGTCCGTTGATGACCGGAACATCATTGTATGTATAATCCGCAAGCGGCTGGATGACGGTGATCTTGCGGTCGCGTACCTGTACCGCTACCTGATCGCGGAGCACAACAACATCGAAGCTGTCCGGATACCGGTAAGACTCGCCCTCAACCGGAATCTCGTCGCCGATCGTGTAAGTCTTGCCGGATGGCTGTACCTTAAATACGGTCATACTCTCGAGGTCATAATAGAACTCCTCGAAGATATCTCCGTTGGCTTTCAGGTTACCGGATACGAATGCACATTTGACATCCTTGCTCTCATCGAGCTTCGGATTCTCCACAACACCGCAGGCAGAAGTCATGTTCGTGATACGGTCGATCAGGATCAGCTCGCCGAGTGTCTTATGGGATAAAAAGGCGTCAAGTACGATTTCTTCCTGAAGTACCAGATCACAGACAGCGATCTCGTTCTTTCTGAGGCGTCCGACCGGAATGTATTCTCCGGTGTTGACATCGATCTTGTACTGGATATTCTTAAGGATTCCCGGAATGGTTTCCGTTCCGATCTTGACCAGATAATCCTTGCCGACGGTCAATTCCTGATCGTCCATCCACAGGATCGTTGCGGTAAATTTCTTGCTGACCGGAAGCTCTACAGTTGTAAGCACACAGCCTCTGGATACATCCACTTCCTTGTCAAGCTGAATCGTTACCGGGCGTCCGGCATCGGCACTGTCTGCATTCCTGTCGCCGACTAAGATGCTCTTGACCTTGGCATGCTCGTTGCTCGGAAGTGTGATGACCTCGTCGCCGACTGCGATGCTGCCACTTTCGATCTGTCCCTGGAATCCGCGGAAGGTATGATCCGGACGACACACACGCTGTACCGGCATATAGAATCCGTCCTCCTGCTTTTTCTCGCTGACATCGATATCCTCAAGATAAGAAAGGAGCACCGGTCCGTCATACCAGTTCATCTTGTCGGAACGCTTTGTGACATTATCGCCCTCCGTTGCAGAAACCGGAATGATCTGCACGCTCGCAAGCGAAAGCTCGCTTGAAAGTTCCTCGATCTGGGCGGCGATCTCCTTGAAACGGTCCTCGCTGTAATCCACAAGATCCATCTTGTTAACTGCAAATACAAAGTATTTGATTCCCATCAAAGCGCAGATTCTCGCGTGGCGTCTGGTCTGCACGAGCACTCCCTGCTTAGCATCTACGAGGATGACAGCAAGGTCTGCAAACGATGCGCCGACCGCCATGTTTCTTGTATACTCTTCGTGGCCCGGGGTATCCGCCACAATAAAACTTCTCTTATCGGTTGTGAAGTAACGGTATGCCACATCGATCGTGATTCCCTGCTCACGCTCTGCCATCAGACCGTCAAGCAGAAGCGAATAATCGATCGCGCCGCCGCGGCTTCCCACTTTGGAGTCCAATTCCAATGCTTTTTCCTGATCTGCGTACAACAGCTTGGAATCGTATAAAATATGTCCGATCAGTGTTGACTTTCCGTCGTCCACACTTCCGCAGGTAATAAATTTCAGTAATCCGCTCATTAGAAATAGCCCTCCCTTTTTCTTCTTTCCATGCTGCCTGCTGCCTCGTTGTCGATCACTCGGGTGGTTCGCTCCGACTCGACCGCACTTAAGGTCTCGTCGATGATCTCATCGAGTGTGGTTGCGGTGGATTCGATACCACCGGTCAGCGGATAGCATCCAAGTGTACGGAAACGCACGCTTTTGTTTACGATCTGCTCGCCCGGGCGAAGCTTCAGGCGGTCGTCATCCACCATGATAATCTGTCCGTCCCGCTCGATGACCGGACGCTCCGCTGCAAAGTAAAGCGGTACGATGTCGATGTTCTCACGTTTGATGTACTCCCAGATATCCGTCTCGGTCCAGTTGGAAATCGGAAAAACACGGATACTCTCGCCTTTGTGAATCTTCGAGTTGTAAAGTTTCCACATCTCCGGACGCTGGTTCTTCGGATCCCATGCATGGTTCTCGTTACGGAAGGAGAAGATTCGCTCCTTCGCACGGGACTTCTCCTCGTCACGTCGTCCGCCACCGAATGCAGCGGTAAATCCGTATTTGTTTAAAGCCTGCTTTAACGCCTGCGTTTTCATGATGTCGGTGTAAGCACTGCCGTGGTCAAACGGATTGATGCCCTGCTTTACACCGTCCTCGTTGATGTATTCGATCATCTCGATCCCAAGCTTCTTGGCTGTCTCATCACGGAACTTGATCATTTCCTTGAACTTCCATGTCGTGTTGACATGCAGAAATGGGAAAGGCGGCTTCTCCGGATAGAACGCTTTCATCGCCAGATGAAGCATTACGGAGCTGTCTTTTCCAATAGAATACAGCATTACCGGTTTCTCACACTCGGCTGCAACTTCTCTTATGATGTAGATTGCCTCTGCCTCGAGTGCATCAAGATGGGATAATTCACTCATGTTGTTCCTCCTTTATGGGTCAGTTAGTATTGATTCGAATCTTTCTTGTTTACGGTGATGACCTCGGTCGTACCATCCGTCTTTTCAATCTGCCAGTTGAGCAGATCTCCCTGTGTCGATACGCTCATCTTGCTTCCCATGCCTCCGATGTCCGCACCGAGGTAGAAAGCGATCGCGCCGAATGCGCATTCCTTGATGCAGGAAGCACAACCCCAGCAATCCTTCGGGTAACGGATGTAGGCTTTCTTATTTTCATCCAGTTCGATCAGACTTCCCGGACAGACCGCGGTACACTTGGTACAGCCTTTGCATTTAAGTTTGTCAATTGAAATGCTCATACCGCATTCCTCCTTTCTTGGAACATCAGCCCATTCTAATTCGCCTTCGGCGAAGGGCTGACGCTACATGTCAACTTTCATGAGAAAAGTTGACACCTTTCGTGAGATCTCTGTAGATCATCTCGATCTTGCCGTCCACCAGACGGGAATTCACGTAGCGCAGCCACTCATCAGACTTTTCCGGATAATCCAGGTTCTCCGCAAAGCTGTGCCAGCGCGTCTCTTTTCTCGCACGCAGATGTGCGATTACAGTCAGACAGACCGTCAGCCTTTCTTTCAATTCATACACAAACATCAGCTCATGCATATCAGATGCGGCAAGCCCCTCGGCAAGTGTCTGGATCTGTTTGATCTTCTCCTCCGCCATATCGAGCTGCTTCGCATTAAACTGATAATGCGTTCCGATACCGCCTGCATAAGTGTCCATCACTTTCTGCATCGCCTCTTCCAGTTGCTCCACGGTAAACACCGCGTTTTCTTTCTGTAAGATGGCATCATACTCGGCTACTTTGTCGTTCAAACTTTGAACTGATTGCGCGACTTCATGATTCCATGCCACCTCTGTATCTTTCTTAATCTCAGCAATGTCCGTTCCGTTCGCTGTATCGGTGTGCGCATCTTCTACGCTTCCGGTCACAACCTTGTGGGCTTCTTCCGCATCGAGCTGCTCCACCATGCGGAGTGCTGCGATCTCGCCCTCAACCAGGGCTCCGGTCACATACTTCTGTGGGCATCCGCCCGCTACATCGCCTGCGGCAAAAAGCCCACGGATCGTTGTCTCACGGTTTGTGTCCACCCAGTAACCGCTTGCCGTGTGTCCTCCGACAATATACGGCTCGGTGCCTTCGATCTCCACATTCTGCTCGCTTGGGTTCTTTCCTGACTCTACCCATTTGAGTGTCTGACTCGGTGCCATGTTCAGATACGCCTTGCGAAGCGCATCGTCCTGTTCCGCGCTGATGCCTTCCGTCCGCAGATAACACGGTCCGCGCCCTTCCAGATTCTCCTGCACGGTTCCGTACACACGCTGCGAAGTGGTCAGACCGTATTTTGTCTCATACACCTCGCCCAAAGCGTTCACCTGCTTCGCGCCGACGCCCTGTGCAATCGTTCCGGTCGGTGCGATCGTGTCTTTGCACCGGAGTGCGATAAAACGCATCTCGAAAGTGGTCATCTCTGCGCCCGCGCGGATTCCCATCGCATAACCCGCTCCCGTGTTAAACGGCGGATACCACATCTTATGTCTGGAGAAACCCGGATTGTTCGGTTTGTAGAGACCTGCAGCTCCTCCGGTTGCGATCAGCACTTTCTTTGCACGGATCTCATACGCTTTCTGCTCCTCGATGGAGAAACCATACGCCCCCTGAATCTCATTCTTTTCTACAATGTAGTCTGTTATATTTAAACGATTGATCACCGTTACGTCATCCAATTTTGCTACCGCATCCGCAAGCAGCGGCTTGAAATTTTCGCCGTTGATCTTGATGTTACGGTTTCCTCTGGCAACATACTCACCGTTCTCATCTTTTAAGATGACCAGTCCGAGCTGTTCCATCTTTGCAGTCACGCGGTTGAGTCCCTCCGACATGGTCAGAAGCAGATCCTCACGCACAATGTTGTCCGCATCCTTCTTCGCATAATCCACATAATCCTGCGGCTTTCTGCCTTTTACAATGTAGGCATTCAAAGCGTTGACTCCGGCTGCCAGGCAACCGCTTCGTTTGATGTTGGCTTTCTCCGCGATCACCACCGAATAGTCCGAATGCTCCCGGATTGTCAATGCCGCGTAGCAGCCGGCGGTTCCGCCGCCGATGATCAGGATATCTGTATATAAAACTTCTTTTTGATCGATTTTCATACCCATTCCTCTCTCTATTTTTGGAATTCTTATTCTGCAAACAGAAACGCATTCTGAATTTTGACACCTTGTATCAGATATAAAATACATCATCAATTTGCATTTCCTGATTCTCCACAAGATACGTCTGATGCTCATCAAAGATGTACAGCCGATAGATCAGCACATACACTTTCTGTCCAATCTCCAAAGGATCTTTTTCGAGCGAGCGCTCCGCCACGATCTCGATGCCGTCGATGTCCACCACAATATCCAAGTGGTTGCCGCGAAAGACAATATCTTTTACGATACCTTCCTCCGTCGCACTGATGAACCGCTCCGGTTCGCTGCGCGAAAGCTTCACAAATTCCGGTCGCAGCACCGCATGATCCGCACCCTCGATCCTGTCAAATCCACGAAGCCTGTCATACGCATTTACAACAGAAGACCGTCCGATAAACTGTGCCACAAACGGTGTGTCCGGTGCCTTGTAGATTTCCATCGGCGTGCCCATCTGCTCGATGCGTCCGTGGTTCGTGATGATGATCTCATCCGCGACCTCGACCGCCTCATCCTGATCATGCGTGACAAAAATGCTTGTGATGCCAAGCTTTGTCACCATCTCCTTGAGCCACGTCCGAAGTTCCGTCCGGACTTTCGCATCGATCGCCGCAAACGGCTCATCGAGAAGCAGTACCTGCGGATTCGGTGCAAGCGCGCGGGCAAAAGCCACTCTCTGCCGCTGTCCTCCGGACAACTGATTCGGATAGCGTTTCTCAAGTCCCGAAAGTCCTGTGAGTTCCAGCAATTCGGTCACGCGTTTTTTTATTTCTTTCTTTGGGACTTTTGCAAGTTCCAGGCCAAATGCGACATTGTCAAACACGGTCATATAACGGAACAACGCATAACTTTGGAACACAAATCCGATGCCTCGTTTTGCTGCCGGGATGTCATTGACACGCTGACCGTCAATGTAAATGTCTCCCGAGTTCGGATTTTCCAGCCCGGCGATCATACGAAGAAGCGTTGTCTTGCCGCTGCCGGATGGTCCGAGCAATGCAACCAGTTTGCCTTTTTCGATGCCGAAACTTACGTTGTCCGAGGCTTTAAAGTCCCCATAATTTTTACAGATATTTCTCATTTCCACATACATACTGTCTACCTCTTTAACGTGGTGTGTGGGTTTTCTTATTTCGATATTCAAAAATATTTCGAAGGATGAGTACAACAACTGCGATCAGTACCAGGATCGACGATACCGCAAACGCTGCCGTGATCGATGTGTCGGTGCCCGACATGTACAAAGCATCAATTTCAAGCGGAAGCGTGAAGGTCTCACCTCTTGTCTTTGACAATGCGTTGACCGCGCCGAACTCTCCCAGCGCACGCGCCGTACAAAGAATGATGCCGTAGATCAGTCCCCACTTCATCTGCGGGAGAGTGATACGTCGGAAAATGGTCCATCCACCGGCACCCATGAGTGCTGCGGCCTCCTCCTCATCCTTGCCCTCTGCATTCAGGATCGGAATGATCTCACGCGATACATACGGAAAGGTAACAAAAATCGTTGCGAGCACAACGCCCGGTAATGCGAAGGTAATCCGTATATTCGTTCCGAGTAACCGGTTGATCGCCCGGATGCCCGGGTACGTCCATCCAAGTCTGCCGAAGGTCATCAGAAATGCAAGTCCGACGATGACCGGCGAGATGGAAAACGGAATATCGATCAGTGTCGCAAGAATCTGCTTGCCCCTAAACGAGAACTTCGTCAAAAGCCACGCTGCCGCCACCCCGAAAAAGGTGTTGACCGCAACTGCGATCACTGTCGCAAGAAGGGTCACAAGAAGTGCACTTCTGACATATTCGGTCGAGATCGACTGCAGATAAAACTTTATGCCTTCGCCCAACGAATTTACGATGATCGAACAAAGCGGAAGTACCAGCATGATTCCGATAAACAGGACGCTGATCGCGATCAATATGTATTTTGTTATTTTCTTACTGCTTTGCTCCATGTGTGTTCCCTCTATCTGCTTTTTCATGTTTCCCCGTCAATTTGCGAAACCGCACGCCAGACATGCATGCCTGCTATTTATAAAACATTTGTCCTGGCTGCCTGCCGCATCTGCACGATATTGACTCCCAGCAGGATCACAAACGAAAAAATCAACATTACCAGTGCGATTGCCGTAGCGCTCGCGTAATCGATGTAACCGAGCTTTTGCATGATCACATACGATACAACCTGGGTCTGCTCTCTGGCGCTGTTGCCGGAGATGTAGATCACGCTTCCGTACTCACCGATGCCTCTGGCAAAAGCAAGTCCGAATCCGGTCAGGATTGCCGGCCGGATTTCCGGAAAAATCACTTTATAAAATGTCTGCCAACGATTCGCACCCAACATAAAAGACGCTTCCTCATACTGATGATCCAGCTTTTCCAGTACCGGTTGCACCGCACGGATCACAAACGGGATTCCGATGAAAACCAATGCGATGATCAGTCCCAGGTGCGTGTATGATACTTTGATGCCAAGCTTCGCAAGCGGTTTCCCAAGGAATCCGTTCTCTGAATATAGTTTCGATAACGTGATACCAGCGACTGCCGTGGGCAGTGCGAAAGGAAGCTCGATGCATCCGTCAAGCAGGCGTTTTCCGGGGAAATCGTACCGGACAAGCACCCACGCCACGATGACGCCGAACACGCAGTTGACGAGTGCCGCCGCCAGCGAACAAAGAATGCTGGTGCGAAATGCGTGCAATACATTCGGCTTGGTCACCAGCGAAAAGAATTCTGCCGGCGAAAGCTTCAGCGCGTAGACGAGCACCGATGCCAGCGGGATCAGGATAAGCAGGGAAAGCATCGTTATCACGATTCCCATTGTCAAATGATATCCCGGGATCACTCTTACTTTTTTCGTTTTACTAGTACTCGTAGATTTCATCAAACATTGCTCCATCGTCAAAATAGGTCTTGTATGCGTTGTCCCATCCGCCGTAATCCTTGATCGTGTACAATTTTACGTCCAGGTCAAATTGATCCGCATACGCATTTAAAATTTCTTCATTGCTCGGGCGGTATCCGTACTCTGCGGCCATACGCTGCGCCTCATCACTGTACAGATATGATAAATATTCGCGGCTGACTTCCTGCGTACCGTTCGCATCCGCATTGTCATCAACGATCGCCACACTCGGCTGCGCCAGAATACTGACGGACGGTGTGATCCGTTCATATTCATCCGGATAGCTGCTCATCGTTGTCAGAGCCTCGTTCTCCCACGCAATCAACACATCACCCTTCTGGTTTTCCACAAACGTTGTTGTCGATCCACGTGCACCGGAATCCATGACGGACACCTGTGCATACAGCTTTTTCAAAAAGTCTTTTTCTTTTGCCTCATCACCATATGCTTCCTTCGCATAAGACAATGCCGCGAGAAAGTTCCAGCATGCGCCGCCGCTGCTCTTTGGATCCGGCGTAATGACTTCCACATCCGATTGGATCAGGTCATCCCAATCCCGGATGTTCTTCGGATTGCCTTTTCTCACAAGAAAAACGATTGTGGACGTGTACGGTGCGGAGTCCTTGTCGAACTCTTTCTGCCAGCCCGGCTCGATCAGCCCTGTCTGCTCGATCAGTGTGATATCATGCTCCAAAGCCAGTGTTACGACATCCGCGTTACATCCCTCAACGACCGAGCGCGCCTGCGCGCCGGAACCGCCGTGCGACTGGATGACTTCCACTTTCTTGCCGAATTTGTTCTCATAATATTTCTCAAACACCGGATTGTACGCTTCATAAAATTCACGCGTCGGATCGTAGGAAACATTCGTGATCGTAAGGGTATCGCTTTTGTTTCGTCCGCATCCGGTGAGGGCCAGTGTAAGGAGAATTGTGACTGCCGCCAGACGTCTTGACCTTCGTTTCTTTTTGTTGCAGCCTGATTTCTCCTGAGGCTTTGCCAAACCTTCTTTATATGTAATTGTGAAGTTTGAAAACTTTTGATTCTGCTTCACGCTTTTATCCTCTTGCCTGGTGTAAAAATTTTCACGCCAGCTTCTGTTAAGTCGTAACTCTTCGCTTAAAACAAAGAGGTCGAAAGATATCGCTCTCCGGTATCCGGCAGCAATACCACAATTCGCTTACCTGCATTCTCCGGTCTCTTCGCAAGTTCGGTTGCCGCCCAAAGCACTGCTCCCGATGAAATTCCAACAAGAAGTCCGTCCGATTTTGCAACCTCACGCGCTGTCTCAAACGCTTCCTCGTTGCCAACCTTGATGATCTCGTCCACAAGGCTCATATCCATAACCTTCGGAATAAATCCGGCGCCGATTCCCTGAATCTTGTGTGGTCCCGGCTTCTCTCCGGATAATACCGCCGATGTCGCCGGCTCCACAGCGATAATTTTCACATTCGGATTCTTCTCCCGAAGCCCCGCTCCGGTTCCGGTCAGTGTTCCACCGGTTCCTACGGAGGAAACAAAGATATCCACATTACCGTCCGTATCCTTCCAGATTTCCTGCGCGGTCGTAGCCTTATGGATTTCCGGATTGGCTTCATTCTCAAACTGCTGCGGAATGAATGCGTTTCCATATTCTTCTTTAAGCTGTGCCGCCTTCTCGATCGCACCACGCATTCCTGCGCGTCCCGGTGTCAACACGATTTCTGCGCCGAGCGCCTTCACGATCTTGCGCCGCTCCATGCTCATCGTATCCGGCATCGTCAGGATCAGGTGTAATCCCTTGGATGCAGTCACAAAGGCAAGTCCGATTCCGGTGTTACCGCTTGTCGGCTCGATGATCACCGTATCCTGATTGATCTTACCATCCTTAATTCCCTGCTCGATCATCGCATTCGCCACACGATCTTTTACACTTCCCAGCGGATTAAAATATTCCAGCTTCGCTACAATCTGTGCGCCAAGCGAATTCTTCTTCTCATAATTGGATAATTCCAGTAACGGTGTGCCTCCGATCAGCTCCGTCAATTGTTTTGCAATCTTCTCCATAAACGGTTCCCTCTTATGTTCTGCAAATATGTTATGACCTATGATACTCCACTATTCCTACCATGTCAATAGGTATTGTGGGTATTATGTATAAAATTACATTTTATACCAAAAAATCCCCCTTGAGGGAATCCGGTTTCAACACCGCATTCTCCCAAAGGGGATTTGCTTTACTCGAAGCAGTGCGCCTAAGCCACGAAACGCTTCGGTTATGGTCTTTCCATTTTTATTTATCTCCAACCATCTCATCAATGAGTTCAATCGACTCACAGATCATCCGGTCACAATGTGTTTTCTTATCGCCACCCCTGGCAGCGTTTGCGCGGAGCAGTTCCGCACAATTGACCATTCCGTCATGCTTGTTTGCGATTGCCTCACGAAACTCATGTACTGCCATCGGGCTTTGTACACCTTCCGCGCCGAGTACGAGCAGACCTCCTGTGATCGCACCGCAGAGTTCTCCGCACTTCATTCCACCGCCGAGATTGCATCCGATTCCGGCAGCGATCTCCTCAGTGATGCCAAGATCCTTGGCATAGGCACGCATGATCGTCTGCGCACAGTTATTTACCATTGGAGTCTCATTGCGAAGCTCCATTGCTTTTGCTATATGTTTGTTCATTGTAATTCCTCTTGCTCTCTATATTCTCATGGAACGGTGACTCGAATCGTCACTCTTATTTCCACATCTTTTCAATTTCAGCCTTGGTTGCAAATCCGATACTCTGCTGTACCGGCTTGCCATCCTTGAACAGGATCAGTGTCGGGATACTTGCCACGCGATACTTCTGTGCAAGCGGCATCTCATTGTCCACATTGACTTTTCCGACTTTGATCACCCCCTGATTCTCTTCCGCGATCTGTGCAACAACCGGCGCGATCATCTTACATGGACCGCACCAGGTTGCCCAGAAATCTACGAGTACATAGCCTTCCTGATTTAACACTTCCGCTTCGAAATTATCTGTTGTTAATGTTGTCTCTAACATATCATCTACCTCCGTCTATAAAAAACTAAGCTTTTTCTCGTTTCTGTGCTTATTATATCCCCTCTCTGCAACTTTGTATGTAAAAAAGTCACATTTGAAAAACTTTTTTATTCCAAACCTCTGCAATGAGAACAAATTATCCGTTGATTTCATCCCGAAAACATGAGATGATAACTACATTATGAGTGAGAATTACAAATTTTTTCAAAACAAAAAATGTGAATATTTTCCATGCCACACAGGTATTCCGGAAGCGGACTTTAACTGTCTGTTTTGTTATTGTCCGCTCTATACGCTTGGAAAATCCTGTGGCGGTAACTGCGAATTCTTAGAGAACGGGATCAAATCCTGCATGCACTGCGGCTTTCCGCATCACCGTAATAACTATGATAAGATAACGAGCCGTTTTCAGGAAATTGCAGCCGTTGTGGCAGCTTCAAACAAGGAGGCTGACTCTCATGAAATGTAAACTTACCCCCGAATTGTCCTCCGGTGACTGGAAAGACTTTTGCAGCCGTTTTCATTTTGCTTCGACCGATCTGCCACATATCCAGGCGATCTATACGGCACTGCTGCCACTCGTTGAATGCTATGCGTATTACTCTTTGGATCAGGATTTGGATGAGGTTTCTCTTTCTCACTATGCCTATGGATTTGTAACACTTGGAACCGGCTTGGATGAATTATCGGAATTATATCTGAATCACGAACAGATTCAGGAAGCTTACATTGTGGATTGTATCAGTCTTGTACTCTTATCCAAAGCATATGAAGAGTTTGCACATGTGATAGAAAATCAAACCAACCTGCATCTTGCAGAATTATCTTTTCTGGGAGATACTTATTCGCTTGATCTTCTTCCACAGATTTATGAACACCTTGCGCCGGATGCGATCCGGCTTACAGAAGGTCTGATGCTTCGCCCACTTAAGACGGCAACGCTCATACTGCATCTGGACACCAAAGCGCATACGGACCTCAAACAATTATGTAATACCTGCGCAACCTGCAAGAATCTTTCCTGTCCATCCAGAAAGGCTTCGGCCTCACCCCTGCCACACACATATGGCGCCATGCAGATATTTCATAAAAAATAAAACGAATTACAATCCGGCAATGTCTGCAGTTAACGCATCCACCTCAGCCTGCGTTGTCGCCCAGCTCGTACAGAATCGCTGAACGTCTCCGTCTTCCTCAAAATAATACTTCTGCGCAAGCATTTCCTTTTGCTGCTCGGTCAGAATGACAAACTGCTGATTGGTGAAACTTTCCACGGCAAAAGGAATTTTTTTATGCGCAAATGCTTTCTTTATCTGCATTGCAAGTTCATCGGCGCGTTTCGTCGCCTCAAAATACTCGCCACTTTCCAGCATCGTTGCAAACTGCAGTCCCATCAGCCAGCCTTTCGCCAGCACAGCACCGTTCTGCTTCATATACGCCTTGAATCGATACTTCAGTTCCTGTGCAGTAATGATAAGCGCCTCGCCGAACAAGGCGCCACACTTTGTTCCACCGATATAGAACACATCCGTCAATTCCGCAAAGTCGCCAAGCGTCAGATCATTTTGCTCCGATCCCAGACCGTAACCCATTCGTGCTCCGTCCACGAAAAGATACATGCCGTATTTTGCACACACCTCGTGGATATCGCTGAGCTCCTGTTTGGAATACAGTGTGCCTTTTTCCGTTGGGAACGATACATACACCATCTTTGGCTCCGTCAGATATTCCGGCGCATCGTTGTCATAATATGCGGCTGCGCACTCTGCAATCTGCTGCGCACTGATTTTACCGTCCGTATTCGGAAGTGCTAAGATCTTGTGCCCGGTATTCTCAATCGATGCCGCCTCGTGGCAGTTGATATGTCCGGTATCGGCGGCGATCACGCTTTGTACCGGGGACAATGCAGCTGCGATAACCACAAAATTTGCCTGCGTCGCACCCGGAACAAATTTGATCAGTGCATCGTCTTTTGCAATTAATTTTTTAATGATATCTTCTGCTTTTGCGCACCACTCGTCTTCCCCGTATCCTGCGTAACTTTCGGTATTGGTTGCAAGCAGCTCCTTTAATACGGATTCCAACGCTCCGTGATTGTAATCGTTATTAAATCTTATCATTTCATCCCCCTATAAAGACATTTCAAAATATTTTCTTCCGGTCTCATATTCCGCGCCCAATCTTTCATAGAACCCGATCGACGGCGTATTCCAGTCCAGACAGCTCCATTCCATCTTCGCGTACCCTTCTTCTTTCGCACGCTTTGCAACTGCCTCAAAGAAGTATCTTCCCAATCCGAGACCACGATATTGCTCTCTGATATACAAGTCTTCCAAATGAATATTCGCACGCGCGGCAAACGAACCGAAGATCGGATAATAAATCGCATATCCGATCGTTTTGCCTTCATATTCTATCAATAAAATCGTGGCGATCTTTCTCTCAAAAAGCCAGTAGTGCAGTTGTTCCTGTGTACCTGTCATATCTTCCGGCCGTCTCTCATAAGATGCCATCTCTTTCACAAGCTCCTGTATGAGTGCGCTTTCTGTCTCCTGTGCTTCTCGTATCGTTACTTTATCGTTCATCTTCTTATAATCCGTCCATATCTAAATTCACAATTCATCTGCCGATCTTTGGTTCTTTCAAAAGACCAATTGCAGCCGCATCTGCACATGCGGGATTCCGTCTTCGAGAAACGGATCCGAAACCACCTGAAAGCCTTCCTTCGCATAAAAGCCGATCGCATACTGCTGCGCCTCAAGATAGATGCCATTCACATTGCCTTTTTCCCGAATCCACTCTACCGCCTGATGCAGAATTTTGCCGCCCAAGCCGACGCTGCGCGCGACCGTCACTAAGCGACCGATCTGCATTGTCCCCGGCTCGTCCACCTTCTCAAAAATGCGAAGGCACGCCTGCACCGATCCGTCCTCATTCTTGTAAAACATATGCAGGCTCGGATAATCGAGTCCGTCAATATCGTAGTATGGGCAATTCTGCTCCACCACAAACACCGCCTCTCTTGCCCGCAGTATCTCATATAATTCTCTGTTCGTCAGTTCGTCAAATGTCTTTTGTACAAATTCCACCGGTACATCCTGCCACTCAAAATGTGTTTAAATATACTCAAACACATCGAGAATTGAAGTCCTTGCGGATACTTCTTACTGCTTCAATGTGTATGCTTTGGCGATTATAAACAATACGCTACTCACAAGTTCTTGTACACTCCACAGTCGTAAATTCCTGCGATAGCCCGCAGTACATACTTACGTTTGCTTTCATTGTGCAACTTCGTAAGTCCAAGCATCTCTTAGATTAAGAGCAGCATTAAAATCCCTATCCTCGACATAGCCACAATCACAACGGTATATTCTATCTGAAAGCTTCAAATCTTTCTTGATAGCACCACAGCAATGACATATTTTGGATGATGGATACCATCTGTCTACGACTCTTAATTCAATACCATTTTCATCACACTTCGCTTCAAGCTTAGTTCTAAATTCATAGAGCTTTTGTGATGCAACGGCTTTTGATAGATGTCTGTTCTTCATCATTCCTGATACATTCAAATCTTCAATCGTTATATAAGATGGCTTGGTTTTCACTATCTCGGCTATTGATTTATTGATATAATCAGTACGGATATTATCTATTTTATGATGAAGTCTTTGTACTTTGAGCTTTTGCTTTTGTATATTCTTTTGAGTGGACTCTCCTTTCTTTAAATTTTCATACTTGCGTGAGAGACATCTTTGTTCTCTGCGCAGTTTCTTTTCTAATTTTTTAATTCTTGCTGACTTATTGATATTTTTATAAGTTTTACCATTAGAAACAATAGCCAAGTCTTTCAAACCTAGGTCAATTCCTATACCGTCATTACTATTATTAGCAATCTTAGCGTCGGGAATTTCTACAAGAACTGATACATAATATCTGCCTGCTTTGATGGATACTGTACCGCCTTTGATTTTCCATCCGTCTTTAGTTATTGGTATATAGCCTTTTTCTTTAATGCGCACCCAACCTAAAGTTGGTATGTTTAACCTATGTCTTTCGCATCTACAATCTTTAGGATTATTCTTTACGAAATACATTTTTACATCAGATTTACCTTTCTTTTTGAAATTAGGAAAAGCACTTTGATGTTTAAAAAATCTTGTAAATGCAGTACATCCATCTTCAATAGACTTTTTTACAGCTTTTGAATACGCTTCTTTAATCCATACTTTATCAGGATTATTAGGAATGTACTCATTATTAAGCCATACGCTAAAACTCTTGCCAGTCATAAACTTTTCACCGTTATCGTGTAAAGTTTTGTTGTGACTGAGATAAAAGTTATAGACGTACCTACAAGTGCCGATAGTCTTGTTAATTTTGATTTTTTGCTCGACTGTCGGATTTACTTCCGTTTTGAAGCTCTTTAGCAATTTCCTCATCCTCTTCTATTTGTTTTTTATACTTACGAAGACCGTACAATCTACAAGAAAAAATGTGCAGTATAGACACAATATCCTGTACAAGTTCTTCCTGCGGTGATAGTTCTTCATTATTCACTACCACTATGGCTGTATTAAACTTCATACAGAATTTTTCAAACCAATCATAGCCAAATCTGATAAACCTATCTTTATGTGTAACTATGATAGTTTTGATTTTTTGTTCCATTACTTCATCTAATAATTGATTCCACTTTTTACGATTGTAGTTAAGCCCACTTCCATAATCCTCAATACATTGATCTACAATGATACCTTTAGCATTGCAAAACTGACGTAAAAAAGTTACTTGGTTTTGTAAATCATCTTTTTGGTTTCTTGTAGATACTCTGGCATAAATAACAATCTGACGATTATCGTTTTCAGTATTTATGCCCTTGAACTGAAGATATTGATCATAAGTATAATAACGCCTATTAGTCGGAGTTCGATTTGCTTTCAGAATCCCCTCTCTATCCCAACGTTGTAACGTTTTGACTGAGACACCCAATAATTCAGCAAAATCTTTTGGTTTGTAATTAGTGATATTAGATGTGTTCATAACAATATCCTCCATGAGTATATTTTAACACATTTAATCACTATTGACAATGATTTTGGTTACCTAATGTTTCCTCCTACTTAGTCTGTCTCTAAAATCAAATTATACCTTATCAATCAAAATTCCTCAATCCGCAGAATATGATTGTATGAAAAAACCCAGTCCTGTATAATAAATACAAACAATAAGGAGGACGAAATATGAAATTCATCTCATGGAACGTCAACGGACTGCGCGCATGCGTCCAGAAAGGCTTTCTTGATTTTTTCCATACAATCGATGCAGATTTCTTCTGCATTCAGGAATCCAAGTTACAGGAAGGACAGATTGATCTGGATCTGCCGGGCTACCATCAATACTGGAATTACGCGGAAAAGAAAGGCTATTCCGGCACCGCAATCTTCGCAAAAAAAGAACCGATTTCCGTGGCATATGGTATCGGTATGGAAGAACACGACAAGGAAGGCCGCGTGATCACACTTGAATACGATAACTTTTATCTGGTCACCTGTTACACGCCAAACTCCCAAAACGAGCTGGCACGTCTGCCTTACCGTATGACCTGGGAGGATGATTTCCTTGCCTATTTAAAGAAACTTGATGCGGTAAAACCCGTGATTCTCTGCGGCGACCTCAATGTTGCACATGAGGAGATCGATCTCAAAAATCCGAAGACCAACCACAAAAATGCCGGTTTCTCGGATGAGGAACGCGCGAAGATGACCGACTTGCTGGGTGCCGGATTTACCGACACATTCCGCTTTTTCTACCCGGATGCGGAAGGCATCTACTCCTGGTGGTCCTACCGTTTTAAGGCGCGCGAAAAGAATGCAGGCTGGCGTATCGACTATTTCATTACGTCCAAACGTCTGGATGACAAATTAGAAAAGGCAGCCATCCACACCGATATTTTCGGTTCGGATCACTGCCCGATCGAGCTTGTAATTGACCTCGTACAGTAAAAAGAAAAGCAGTTTCGGCATGCATGCCGAAGCTGCTTTTCTTTCCCTGATACGCTAAATAATATAATACCACGACTCATCATTCTTACCCTGATGAAGCTTCTCATCATCACTGTGGTAAATGAGTTCCTGATTCTTGACACTGACTTTGGTGCCTTTGCTGACCGACTTGGTAATGAATGCGTTACCGCCGACAACAACGCCTTCCTCAATGACGGTCTCGCCGCCGAGGATCGATGCACCGGAGTAGATCGTAACATTATCCTTGATCGTTGGATGTCTGCGCACATCGCGCAGCTTCTGACCACCCTTGGTCGAGAGCGCACCGAGCGTCACGCCCTGATACAGCTTGACATGTTCCCCGATGATCGTTGTCTCACCGACTACGATACCGGTTCCGTGATCAATAAAGAAATATTTGCCGATCGTTGCACCCGGATGGATATCGATACCGGTCTTCGAGTGTGCTTCCTCCGTCATCATACGCGGAATCAGCGGCACATTCAATAAAAATAATTCATGCGCCAGACGATAGGTTGTGATTGCATAAAGTCCCGGATAAGAAAAGATGATCTCATCCTTGCTTCGTGCTGCCGGATCACCGTCATAGAACGCCTGCAGATCCGTATCCAGATACTCACGGATCTTCGGGATTCTCTTTAAGAATTCCACAGAGGCCTTCTGCGCGAACTCCTCGATCTTATCCTCCTCATCCTCATTGTATGCCTTGGTATATTTTAATACAACAATGATCTGCTTATTCAGATGGAAGATCACATCCTCGATCAAAGTCGAAACCGTATGTTCCAAATTGTAAATTTTATAACTCTTATCACGGAAAAATCCCGGATACACGATGGACATCAGATTGTGCAGGATATCTATAATCTCTGCCTTATCCGGCTGATTGTAGATATCGCGCTTGTCGATCGCGCGCTCCTGCTTGTAATCCTCCAATATATCTCCCAGGATTCCGTTAATCTCATTTTCGATAATGTTCTTCATAATGTGCATTCTCCTTCAAAAAGAAAAATCAATCCTATTTATCATAACACAAAGTAACGATTTATGAAACAAAAAACAGGCACCACTCCAAAATCATGTAGCAATGCCCGCGTTTTTATTCTTTACTGTAGATTTCAATTTGCAGTCTGCATTCCCCTGCGTTTCGACAAATACTCCACCGCAGATAACGCTGCAACGTTTCCCTGTCCCGCTGCCTTAATATACTGATACGGTTTGCCCGCGATATCCCCGCACGCAAAACATCCCGGAATATTGGTCCGCATCTGCAGATCCACCTTCACATGATTCTCTTCAAGTTCAAGTCCCGGAACCAGATGCTCCGGAAGGATGCTCTCCCGCAATACAAAAACACAATCCACCGGATATTCGCCGCCATCTGTACGTAGTGCTCCAACCTTATCGCCGAATATGCTCATCATCGAAGCGGATTCCTTCTTTTTGCTCTTATCTTCCGCTACGTTTGCAGCCTGCATGAAATCTTTGTTAGCGAAATCCGCAGCAACCGGCTGGTCTTCACTCTGCCCATTTCTTGTCGTAAGACTTGCCGCGCCAACGATTTCAAGCGGCTTTTCCTGTATGATCTCCACATTCTCTGCCAGATGATACGACTCTTTGTACATCGGAATGTAATACACCTTGCCGACAACTTCCGCAAGAAAATCCGCTTCCGCTTCCTCCTTCGGTCCGTATCCGATGATGGCTACCGTCCTGCCTCGATACAATGCCGCATCACAGGTTGCACAGTAGCTGACACCTCTTCCTAAAAATTCGTTCTCGCCCGGAAGCGGCTTATCCATCGTGACACCGGTTGCAAGGATTACACTGTCCGCCTCAAACATCTCGGTTCCTGCCTGAATGCCGAAATAATCACCCATCGCGTAAACTGTATTGATCTTCTTTTCGGCAACCTCGATTCCCATATCATCAAGATGCTGCTGAAATGCCTCCGCCATCTTCTCACCGCTGACAGACGGCAGTCCCAGATAATTCTGGATCATATGTGCCTTCTCAACTTTCGGGCTTAAATCCTTTGATCCGACCAACAAAATCTTTTTGTTCCTTACCTTCGCGGTAATCGCCGCCGACAGCCCCGCCGGTCCCGTTCCTATAATTACAATATCATATCGTTCCATATCACCATTTTTCCCTACTGTTAATTATTCGCAAACGCCTAAATTATTCTTCAAAAAGCGGTGTGGAGAAATATCTCTCCGCCGTATCCGGCAGCACCGTCACAACCGTCTTGCCCGGTCCAAGCTTCTTCGCCAGCTGAATTGCGGCCGCCACATTCGTTCCACTCGAGATGCCACACATTAATCCTTCCTCGCGCGCTAAACGTTTTGCCGTATCAAGTGCTTCCGCATCAGAGATTACATAAATATTATCGTAGATCTGCTGATTCAGGATGTCCGGAATGATACCATCTCCGATGCCCATCTGCAGATGCGTGCCGATCGTTCCGCCCGCAAGGATTGCTGCATTCTCCGGCTCCACAGCCCAGATCTCAATGTCAGGATACTGCGCTTTCAGCACCTCTCCGATACCGGTGATCGTTCCTCCGGTTCCGATTCCGGAACAGAATCCGTCGATTGGTCCCGCAACCTGCTCCATAATCTCTAACGCGGTATGATTCTTGTGTGCCTTCACATTGTTAATATTGGCAAACTGCTGCGGCACAAAAACACGCGGATCCTTCTCCTGCATGCGGAGCGCCGTCTGCAGACACTCATCGATGCAGGCTCCGATATCTCCGGCATCGTGGATCAGCTTCACGTCCGCGCCATAGTGTCGCACAAGTTTTCTGCGCTCCTCGCTTACGGAATCCGGCATGATGATCACAGTATGATAACCACGAACCGCTCCGACTAACGCAAGTCCGATTCCCTGATTACCGCTCGTCGGCTCGACAATGATCGTATCTTCCTTGATCAAACCTTCCTTCTCTGCTGCAAGGATCATCTCATATGCCGTGCGCGTCTTGATCGATCCGCCGACATTGATTCCCTCAAATTTTACATAAATATCCGCGCAGTTCTCATCCACCATGCGCTGTAACTTTACCATAGGAGTGTGTCCCATAGCTTCCAAAATATTATTATAGATCATAAAAATAACCCCCAGAAGTTTTCTCTACATTAAATTATGCAGTGAATCCTTTTGGGAGTCAATAGATTATCAATATATTTAGCCTTTGACCGCACCGACAATTCCGTTTGCAAAACTCTTCTGCAAAACAAGGAAATGATTAGATATTCTGTTTAGGTACAAACTCAATCTTAAGAGCCATTCCCATACCATCCGCTAATCTTTTAAGCAGATTAACAGAAGGATTTCGTGTTCCATTCTCAAGCTTGCTGATATCTGCCTGATTAATACCAGTACGTTCAGCAAGTTCCTTCTGTGTCATATTCTGGGAAGTACGAGCATCCACGATAGCTCTTATAACATCCATCTCAGGCTGAATAGCTTCATATTCTTTTCTGAACTCATCATCTTTTAACTGCTTAGAAAGCATATCATCAAATGTTCTCATCCTTCATCACCCTTTCTATGAAATCTTTTCTTCTATCCTTTGCAATCTGAATCTCCTCTTTAGGAGTTTTCTGTGTTTTTTTAACAAATCCGTTCGTCAGTATTATTGTTCCCTCATAATAGAAAAAATATAAGACTCTGGTAATATCACTTCCGAATTTGCAACGCAATTCAAATATTCCATCATCTAGATGTTTACTGTAAGGTTCTCTAAGCATATTTCCCTTTTCTTGAAGAATCCCCAATAATCCAAATATCTTAGCTCGCATTTTAGGATTAACAGAATCAAGAAATTCCTCTACTGGAACTTCGCCATTTTCTTTTTCATATGCTATCAGTCGAAATTCTGCCATATAATCTCCTTTGTAAATATTATATGGCATATATGCCATAATGTCAATTATCCATTTAAAGTAACTATACCGAGCATTTCTCAAAAAAACATGTAGTAAGTATGTAGTAGAGCACTTTTCCAGCCAAGAAATGGCTTATTTACTGGCTTTGTATGAGTATCTAGTGATATTGCCATGACATACCATCAATTTTACTAAATCAATCTGAAATACCTCAACGCATCCTTAATATACTCCACCTTCTCCTGTGGACACTGTTTTACTTCTGGATTCTCTTTCTTGGACTTATTATAATTCTCACCCATGTCCAGACCACACATCCGCTTGACCTGTGCAATATAAGAAGTATGCACATTCACACCATACTTGTTCTTCACATAATCCTTAATCTTCTGATAAGTAGCCTTTTCTTGTGATGTGTAATTACTCTCATCATCAGGCTCCATTGTAATCTCAATCTTAGGTGTATCTTTTTTGAGGGATAATTTGACAACCGTCTCGTCATTCGTTTCTTTGTCCCAACAATTATTAAAATCAAGCTGATCTGTTTCAACTCCATTATAAAAGATTGGGAATCTGAATTTGATTCCCTTTAGAAATCTTCCATCCGGCAGTTCCTGCTCATGGACAAATACATCCTTCACAAATGATTTAAGAAATCGTTTCTTTTCTAAATCTGTAAACTCTGAATACATTTTATCAAACTGTAACAATATTTGATAGACTGCTTCCCCAGATAATTTGTTTTTATGAAGGTTATCAATTCGCAAACTTACTAATTCAATCTTTTCCTCTAATGATGAAATCTCATCATACTGTTTATCCAATCGATTCTGCATATCCTCATATTTTCGGTCATAATGTTTATCTGTAATATCAAGTCTGTCCATCTGCTCAGCAATTTTGTTCTTTGCACCTATAACCTGCTGTAATTGCTTATTTAAGACAACTTTTTCCTTATCCAATTCAGATGTATCTATTTTAGAACCTATCTTTTGCTTAAGTGCAGTCTGAAATTTTGGATTATTAACCATTTTTCTAATTACTTCTTCTACTGCAGCATTTACCTTGTCCTGCCCCCACTGCTTATGATAATCGCAACCGTGTCCATCAATTCTTATTCTATGCTTACAAGCATAATAGAAAAAATCTCTATAGTATGTACCATCTTTTTTCTTCTTTCGATTCACGTTAGCATACATAGCACCACCACACACTGGGCATTTTAATATCCCCGATAAGATGTGTTCATGATCCAGGCTATGCGTTTTTTCAAATCTAACTCCGGTATCAGCTCGTTTCTGTTTTGCCAATGCAAAATCTTCTTCTGAAATGATAGCATCATGAGCTCCATCATAAAGCGAATATTCCTCCTTCTTTACTACATGGAATTCGTTTCGTGTTCCTGGAATTTTCTCTGTCGCGCGTCTTCCATAAGGCATCTTTCCCATATAAATTGGATTATCAAGAACGCCTTTTATAAATGATGGTGCGAATGCATCCAATGTATTATTCTGTCTCTTTTTCTTTTTGTAACCATGTGTATTCAAATAATCAGCAATTCCATTAACTCCTAGATTTGTATGAATGTATTTATCAAATATGAGTCTTATAGTCTCTGCCTCATCTTCTGCTATAATAAGTTCTCCGTCTTCAAGCTTATAGCCATATGGAGCAAAGCCTCCATTCCATTTTCCTTCTCTAGCTTTCTGCTTACGTCCTTCCATTGTTTGAACAAGAATATTCTCACGTTCAAGTTCCGCTACAGCAGAAAGAATGGAAATCATGAGCTTCCCAGATTCCTTTGAGCTGTCAATCCCATCCTCAACACAAATAAGGTTCACTCCATAATCCTGCATTAGCTGTAAAGAATTTAATACATCTGCAGCATTACGTCCAAATCTCGATAATTTGAAAACAAGGACGAAAGTAACCTCGTCCTTGCCATCCTCAATATCTTCTAACATTCTTATAAATTCTGGCCTTCCAGCTATATTCTTTCCTGAATGACCTTCATCTGAATACTC
>OBLI01000237.1_pt1 | contig 60229 bp, 78 predicted proteins | sample 1519701 | NCBI WGS metagenome assembly OBLI01 (sample SAMEA3663005, study PRJEB22513) | pig gut metagenome | biome: pig gut; feature: pig-associated habitat; material: faeces | place: France | collected 2012
ACTAAACTTCTGCTAGGATGTCTGAAGAAATTTGCGCAAAACTATTGACAGTACCCAATTTATTCGGTGTAATGCGTAAGGCTAAGCTGATTAAACCGGTTATCAATATCGGTGCGCGGAAGCTTGAAGAAAATCCGTACCGAATGGGACAGAGAATTGCGCTGCGTAGTCAGGACATGACTGCTGCAAGATTGACTTTTCTTATGCTGCGTGCGCAGAAACTTTTGCTCCCTGATTATGATTTTTATTATAGATGTGAAAAAAAGGTAGGATAAATAAGTTTACAATAAGAAAAGGCTGACGCTTCGCATTTACGCAAGGCGTCAGCCTTTTTGCACAAAAACACTTTAATGTTTAGCCTTATATGCTTCGCCCCATGTGCACATGCAGTCAAGGATTGGCTTCAAGCTTAGGCCGAGCTCAGTCAGCGAATACTCTACCTTCGGCGGCACTTCAGCGTAGACCTGGCGATGGACAAGGCCACTTTCCTCCATGGCACGCAGCTGCTCAATGCGTATTACAATAAAAGCATTACGAAACATACTATAGCTTGGAGGTACTTATAATGAAAAAAGTAGTAGAATTTCTGAATGCTAACCCTGTGCAATATCTGGCCACCGTTGGTCGCGATGGCAAGGCAAAATGCCGCCCCTTTATGTTTGCTGGCTTGCTTGACGGGAAGCTGTGGTTTTGCACTAATAACCAAAAGGATGTCTACAAGGATATGCTGAAAAATCCGGAAGTTGAGCTTTCCGTGTCCAGTCCGGAGTATGCATGGATTCGTTTGCATGGCAAGGCTGTTTTTGAAAACAATATGCCAGCCAAGGAAATGTGCCTGCAGAATCCCATTGTAAAAGGTCAATATGGTGAAGCCACCAATCCCATCTTTGAGGTGTTATATCTGGAAAACGCTCACGGGATTATTGCTGACTTCTCAGGAAATCTCCCCTACGAATTCTAAAAAATAATGCAGCAGCCTTTGCGAAAGCGAGGCTGCTGTAATGCTATAGAAAGTAGATATTACTACTCTGAAATGTGATGCTGTTGTGAACGCTGCCAACAGCGGTATGACAGGCTGTTATATTCCCAACCATCGCTGCATTGACAACGCAATTCATACCTTCGCCGGCATGCAGCTGCGCCTTATATGCGATAATTTGATGGAGCAGCAAGGCTACCCTGAACCTGCAGGAGGTGCTAAAATTACGCCGGCTTTTAATCTTCCGAGCAGGTATGTATTGCATACCGTAGGTCCTGTTATCAGCGGCAAGGTGAAAAAGCACGAGAGAGAACTGCTTGCATCATGCTACCGCTCTTGCCTGGGGCTGGCGGCGGAGAATAAATTAGAAAGTGTTGCATTCTGCTGTATTTCTACAGGTGAATTCCATTTTCCCAATGAGTTGGCGGCAGAGATTGCCGTGCAGAGTGTTAAGAAGTTTTTCAGGCTACAGACGGGCGTAAAGAAAGTAATATTCAATGTTTTCAAAGATTTGGACAAAAACATCTACTAAAAATTACTCGGAGCAAATTAAGTGTTTACAAGCTGCACTGCAGGAATGTGAGGCTGTTGTTATCGGTGCAGGCTCCGGCTTGTCGACAGCGGCTGGGTATATCTACACAGGGGAGCGGTTTCAAAAGTATTTTGCAGATTTTGCGGAGAAATATGGCATTCGTGACATGTACTCTGGTGGCTTTTATCCGTTTCCTACGCAGGAAGAGTTTTGGGGTTATTGGAGCCGTTATATTTTTATCAACCGTTATATGGATGCACCGAAGCCTGTTTATGAAAAGCTTTTGCGCCTGGTGGCAGATAAGGATTACTTTGTCATCACAACTAATGTAGACCATTGTTTTCAGAAAGCTGGCTTTGATAAAAAGCGGCTTTTCTATATGCAGGGAGATTATGGCTTGTTTCAGTGCAGTGAGCCATGCTGCCGGAAAACGTATGATAATGAAATCAGAATTCGGAAAATGCTGGAAGAGCAGAAGGATATGCGAGTTTCTGCTGAGCTGATTCCATATTGCCCTATCTGTGGCAAGCCTATGACAATGAACCTGCACTGCGATGCTACCTTTGTGCAGGATGATGGCTGGTATCGTGCGTCGCAGCGGTACAAGGAGTTACTTGAGCAGCATAAGGGCTTGAGGGTGCTGTTTCTGGAACTTGGCGTTGGGATGAACACACTGGCGATTATAAAATTTCCTTTCTGGCATTTGGCAAATGAGTGGGAAAATGCTGCTTATGCCTGCATTAATCTAGGCGAAGCCTATGCGCCGGAAGAAATAGAGGCAAAATCAATTTGCATTAACGAGGATATAGGGGTAGCTTTGCAGAAGCTTATTGATAGAGGTTCAGTGCAGGACATTTTTTAATATCCCCAATCAACAAGCTACAAATTTTTAGGCATTTATATCCATAATTCATAGCATAGCAAAAAAGCTGACGCTTTGCATTTACGCAAGGCGTCAGCCTGTTACTTTGGCAAATGATATTCTGTTTAAAGTTTTTCGTGCCAACAAAAAAAGCAGCTATTACACATGCAAGAAGCTTGATAATAACTGTGTTTTTTTATGCTCAGATCAAGGAACATGTCGGTGTTCAACCGATGAACAAAGTATAACATGTAATAACGAGGTAATCGTGGAAAAAAGTTGCGCGTTGATTTATTATTGCTCGATATAAGGAGGATAGATTAAGTCCTCAAGGTCGAATATGCTTTCTGCAGGTTGATGCTGACGCTGATTATACATGCAGCATAAACTCCGACGCAGAAAAGTAGGTGATATAACCCCAAAGAAATCTCCGCTTCAGCTATCATAATTCCTATCATTGTGGTATAATTAAGTTGACAAGAAACAAATTTTTTATACAAGGATGGTGAAGTAATGGAGACTTTTATCGGAATACTGATACCTTTTATCGGAACAACACTCGGTTCGGCGTGCGTGTTCTTTATGAAAAAATCGCTGAGTAATATGGTGCAGCGCTCGCTTGCGGGCTTTGCAGCCGGTGTTATGGTTGCAGCATCTATCTGGAGCCTGCTGATTCCTGCTATCGAGCAATCCGAAAGCATGGGAAGGCTGTCCTTCCTCCCTGCGTTTATCGGCTTTTGGATTGGAATATTGTTTTTGCTCCTGCTTGACCACATGATTCCCCATCTGCATGTGGGAAGTGAGCAGACGGAAGGTCCCAAAAGAAATTTGAGCCGTACTGCGATGATGGTTTTGGCTGTCACGCTGCACAACATACCTGAGGGAATGGCAGTAGGTGTAATATATGCCGGCTTTCTGGCGGGTAATACGTCAATTACGGCAGCAGGGGCGCTTGCCCTGTCCATCGGTATTGCTATTCAGAACTTCCCTGAGGGCGCGATTATTTCTATGCCGCTTCGTGCAGAGGGAGAGAGTAAGAGCAGAGCGTTTTGGGGTGGTGTGCTGTCCGGTGTTGTGGAACCAATCGGAGCAGTGCTGACGATACTTGCCGCTCAGTTTGTAATACCGGTGCTGCCATATCTTTTGAGCTTTGCTGCCGGTGCAATGCTTTATGTTGTTGTAGAGGAGCTTATCCCTGAAATGTCGCAGGGAGAGCATTCCAATATCGGCACGATTTTCTTTGCCGTAGGCTTCAGTGTGATGATGGTGCTGGATGTTGCGTTAGGGTAGAGAATAATTTCGGTATATCAGAATACTGCCGCTTGCAAACAGTATAGCGGAAAGCCTGAAAGAGACAAAGAATATTATGAAATGAGAGATTGCTGTGAAAACAAAAACAGCATTAAGAAATTTGATGGCAAAATCGAGCTTCTTAATGCTGCACTTCACAGTAATCTCTCTTTAATTAAACAGTTTATCTGGCATGCCTAACATCTTCTTTTGCACATAGACAGATTCTGACGTACTCATCATCAAGCTATATATATAATTATTCCATATCGCTTGCACAGGTATTTTTATGGTGGTAGGCTAAATTAAACAATACTCGGAGGTCTTAGCATGAATATAACAGTATATCTTGCCTCATCCATAGGCAATGATTCTAAATTTGAGGCTGCGGTTAAAGAGCTTGGCACCTGGATTGGTGCGAGTGGTAATACATTGGTTTACGGTGGTTCCAAGACAGGCCTGATGGGAGAGCTGGCACAAAGCGTTCTGCAGGCAGGCGGTAAGGTTATCGGCGTGGAGCCGCAGTTTTTTATAGATGAAGACTATCAATATGAGGGACTGACGCAGCTGATAATTACCAAGGATATGGCAGAGCGCAAGACGAAAATGATTGAGCTTGGCGATGCTTTTATTGCCTTTCCCGGTGGTGTGGGAACGCTGGAGGAGGTCAGTGAGATTATGTCAAAGATTTCACTGGGACATCTGCAGGCGCCGTGCATCTATTATAATCTTGACGGTTATTATGATGATATAAAGCACTTTCTGCAGCAGATGATTCTTAAAGGTTTTTCTTCAGCGGAAAAGCAGCAGAGTTTATATTTTGCGGAAAGCTTGGAAGAAATCAAGGAATTATTGAAATAAAAGAGTTGACGAGAATATAAAAAGGCTGACGCTTCGCATTTACGCAAGGCGTCAGCTTTTTTGCTGCCGTAAATATTCTGTGCTTATATTTATATACGGAAACATTTTTGCAGTGCTGTATACTCACCTAATGCTAACATAGTTATGTCCTCGGATAATACGGTGTCAGGTGTTATGGAGACATCAGTTTTTCCTAAGCGTTTTATACCAAGAATATTGATGCCAAACTTCTTGCGGACATCCAACATACCGATGCTTTTACCAACCCATGCTTTGGGCACCTCTGCTTCAAAAATAGCGTGCTGCTTGTCAATTTCAATATAATCGAAAATATGGTCTGCAGTGTAGCGTTTGGCTGCCCATATAGCCATCTGCTTTTCAGGGTAGACTACATTGTCTGCACCGTTACGAAGCAGAAACTTTGCCTGAACATCGCGTTCAGCACGAGATACTACACATTTTGCTCCCAGTTCTTTCAAAAGCGAAGTAGTTTCCAGTGAGTTTTGAAAATTACCGCTGATAGTTACGAAGCAAACGTCAAAATTCCTGATGCCAAGAGCACGTAAAAACTCTGCATTGGTACTGTCACCGATTTGTGCTTTGGTGACAAACGGCAGTACATCGTTAATTCTTTCCTCGTCAGTATCAACCGCCATGACCTGATGCCCCAATTGTGAAAGCTGCATAGCGATATGACGCCCGAAATGACCTGCTCCAATCAATAAAATATTTTTCATAGGATATCCACTCCTTTTGTTTAGCCAATAGTGATTTTTTCCAGCGGCAGTTTTGAGTTAACTGCTTTTTTGCCGGATAATGCTGCGTACATGAGCGTAAGGCTGCCTACTCTGCCAAGATACATAAGTAAAATCAGTATCAGTTGCGAGGGAATATGTAGCTGCGGTGTAATTCCCAACGTCAGACCGACTGTTCCCAATGCTGATGCTGTTTCATATAAGCAGGATGACAGTGGCAGGTTCTCATAGGCACTGATAAAAATTCCTCCCCAAAAAAATAGTGCAATATACATGGTGAGGATAGTTGAGGCAAGCTTGATTGCATTGTAATCGATTCTGCGATCAAAAAAATGGGCACTGTCCTGCTGGCGATAGGTCGCAACAATGTTGGCAAGCAGGACGGCAAAGGTTGTCGTTTTCATACCACCAGCAGTTGAGCCCGGTGAACCGCCAATCAGCATTAAAAGAATCATAATGCCTTGCGACGAGCTGGACATAGCAGATAAATTTACCGTATTGAAACCGGCTGTTCTTGTTGTGACTGACTGGAAGAGAGCTGCCTGAAGACGCGCTTCAATGGGAAGGGGTGCAAAATCAAAAAAGAAGAAAAAAATTGCCGGGAAGATAATCAGAATCAACGTAAAAATGAGGATTACTTTACTTTGCATTCTGTAGCGTCGGAACTGCAGCTTGTTTTCGTAAATGTCCTCCCAGGTCAAAAAGCCGATACCGCCAATTATGATAAGCAGCATAATAGTTATATTCATTATTGGATTTTGCTCATAACCGGTAAGAGATGGATACAGATTGTTTGCGGTTCCCAAAATATCAAAGCCTGCATTGCAGAAGGCCGAGACAGAATGAAATACTGCCATCCAAATACCATGCCAGCCATAGTCGCGGCAGAACATCGGCAGCATGGCAAGTATACCCAAAAGTTCAACAAGAAATGTCCCCCACAGAATAAACTTCGTAAGCCGGACAATACCGCCTACGTTGGGAGCTGATAGGGCATCCTGCATGGTGCTGCGTTGCATTAAAGAAATTTTTCGCCTGGACAGAAGTGCAAATAATGCAGCTACAGTGACAACACCAAGACCGCCAATCTGTATAAGTGCCAGAATGATTGTCTGACCAAAGGCCGACCAGTAGCTGCCGGTATCATGCAGCACAAGACCGGTTACACAAACTGCGGAGGTTGCGGTAAAAAGCGCATCAAGAAACGGTGTTACACAGCGTTCTGCTGCGGAAATTGGCAGCATCAGCAGTAATGCACCCAGCAGGATTACTCCCGCAAAACCTAATATGATAATTTGAAAAGATGAAAGCTGAAATCTTCTGCTAATCATTTCTTCTGACATACCTACACCTTCTTGTTAATCTGTTTATATATTCATTGTGCTTGTTGCGGACACAATGTAAAAGCCGTATATTGAACACTGCTTTGCTTGTTTCTATCATAGCATTTCTGCGGTGTAGATTTGGTAAAGAAACGGGTATGGAGCAACATTATCCGGTGCTGTACCTTGAAGCGCTTTTGCTCGTGAAGTATAATGGGTTTGTAAAAATAATTAGGAGAAGCATTATGAAGCATCAACAACGACAAGAAGATATTTTGTTTTCGGTCTGTATTTTTTTCGGCGCTTTTGCCATTAATCTTCTGATTCGGAAGCTCTTTACAACGCAAACGCTGGTTCCTATGATTTTTGTATTCGGCGTCTTTCTGATATCGCTGAAAACGCATGGGTATTGCTATGGTATTGTTTCGGCTGTCTTAAGCGTATTTGCCGTAAATTTCGCTTTTACTTATCCTTATTATACTTTAGATTTTTTCGTAGAAGAAAGCATCTTGTCTGCTATTATTATGCTGGTTGTTGCCGTTTCCACCAGTACGTTGAACAGTAGGATACGTGATCAGGAGAATTTGCGGGCAGAAAGCGAAAAGGAGAGGATGAGGGGCAATCTGTTGCGGGCAATCTCTCATGATTTGCGTACACCTCTTACATCAATATATGGCTCATCTTCTACGCTGATTTCCAAGAAGGATGCACTTTCGGAAGAACAGCAGCTAAAGCTGTTGGGAGAAATTCAAGAGGATAGCGAGTGGCTTATCCGCATGGTCGAAAACCTGCTGGCTGTTACAAGAATCGACGGTGCTAAGGTCAAGGTTGTGAAAACGCCAATCGTTTTGGATGAACTTATTGACTCTGTGCTTATGAAGTTCTCCAAGAAGCACCCGAATCAGAAGGTGATTACGCAGATACCGGCCGACTTTGTGGATATTCCTATGGATTCTATCCTTATCGAGCAGGTGTTGTTGAACTTTTTGGAAAATGCCGTTTTTCATGCGAAAGGAATGACAGAGCTGAAGCTGTCGGTTTCCCTTGCAGGAGATAAGGCCGTATTTGAAGTTGCCGACAACGGGTGTGGCATTCCGGAGGAGATTTTGGATAAGATTTTTACCGGATGCTATAAAAAGTCTGCAGCACCGATAGACGGAACGCGCAGCAATATGGGCATCGGTATTTCGGTTTGTGCTGCTATTATTAAGGCGCATGGCAGCGAGATTTTTGTGGAAAATCGGAAGGGCGGCGGTGCTGTACTCCGCTTTTCTTTAGCAAGAGGGTGCGATGATGAGCAATAATAAATTCAAAATTTTAATCGTAGAGGATGAAGCAAACATCCTTAGCTTCATCAAAGCCAATTTGGAAATAAGTGATTATCAGGTAATCTGTGCAGAAACATGTGCGCTCGGCATGATGATGTACGCTTCTTATCATCCGGATCTCATTGTTCTGGATCTCGGGTTGCCGGACCGTGATGGCTTGAGCTTAATTCAGGATGTTAGAGAAGCGGATACTGTTCCCATCATTGTCCTTTCTGCCCGTTCCGGCGAAATGGACAAGGTGGAAGCCTTAGATCTTGGTGCGAATGATTATATTACCAAGCCGTTTGGAACTGAGGAACTGATGGCTCGTATCCGTGCAGTTCTTCGCAGCCATCGTTACAGCGAAAAAAACGAAGGTAACCACGGCGGTAAATTTAAATTTCAGGATTTGATGATTGATTACGATAAAAGGCAGGTTTTGGTTGATGGAAAGGAAATCGACCTGACACAGACGGAATACAATATTTTGACTTTCCTCTCCATCCATGCGGGAAAGGTGCTGACTTATGCTGCCATAATCCAAGCAGTATGGGGATATTCTGATTATGGCAGTGTCAAAAAGCTACAGGTAAATATGAAAAACATCAGAAAAAAAATGGGCGTGACACCCGGAGAAAAGCGCTATATTGTTAATGAGCTTGGTGTAGGCTATCGTATGCTGGCAGAAGATGAAGAATAGGATCTGCCGGAAAGTGTACAGATGGCTAATATAATGATAAACTAAAATCCGTCCTTATGCTTTCACAGCACAGGGGCGGGCTTTCTTTTAATATAGGTGTTATGATTTTTACAAGCATGGTATAATTAGAACAATGCCATTGTACAAATCTGGCTGCGAAATTTGCTTTGCATAAACAGCTGACGGTGAAGGAGGTTGGGGTTGGCCTGACCTTGGAGTGGTAAATAATAACTTATATGTCAGCTGGATTTTGCAAAATGCTTAGAGGATAAATTTTCGTGGGTGTAATTATGAAAATAAAAAGTATTATAGCTAAAGCGCTGTTGATAATGTCGTTATTTGTGGTTATGCCGCTTGTTTTTTCTCAAGATAATTATGCGTATGCTTCGAGAGAAGAGCTGTTGGATCTTGAAGAAGAAAAGTCCGATATAGAGGATGAAATAGCAGAAAGACAGGCCAACGGTGAAAGCTATGACGATTTGGAAGAGCGGCGTAATGACGTGCAGGATGAAATAGAAAATATTAAGGATGAGGGCTGAGGCTTTCGGTAAAATCCGCACATAAACTTTAAACTCGCAAGTTTTTATCAATGGCAAAAAAGCGCAGCTGTTACACATGCATAAAGCATGCTGATAGCTGCGCTTTTCTTGCTGCCTGTAAAAAAATGCAACCAAGCTGCATTTGATTTTTTGTTTTATGGCGTATTAGATTCTCTGACATAGACAAAAATTGTCATTGGTGTGTGATATACTAAAGATAAATCAGTGCTTAAGTAAAAAAGTAGCGCTGAGTTATCAGCATATTTTTTAATACTGTTCATCGGATTTACTGAGGAAGGAGGGTGCTGGCCGTGGCTTTTAATGAGTTAATAAAAAGCTTTGATAATATACGGCAGATGATGCGTGATTTTTATGTCTTTGGCTTTAAAAGCAGAGCTGATTTTGCGGATAAAAGCGCCCGTAGCTATGACAATGAGCGCAGACGCATTGAAAGCTGGCTGGCTGAGTATATGTATTTTCGTCAGAATGCCGGTGGCAAGAACTGCTTTATTTCCGTGGACAGCAGAAAAATCTGGCATAATCCTTTTTACAAGGCGTTGAAGGCGAAGAGCTTTACGGCTAATGATATAATGCTGCATTTTTTTCTGCTGGATATTTTGCAGCCTGGTGAAAAATTTACTCTGCGTCAGCTTATGGAAAGGCTGGATGCAGCGTATTTATCTTGTTTTGACGAACCAGTGGCGCTGGATATTTCCACTGTGCGCAAGAAATTGGCAGAATATGCAGAGCTTGGTTTAATAGAAAGTGAAAAGTGCGGGCGTGAGTTATATTATGAGCGCAGCAGGGATGAGGTCAATTTAGATGCTTGGCACGATGCCGTGAGCTTTTTTGCCGAAACGAATCAGATAGGTGTTGTGGCAGCTTTATAGAGGATAAGTTTTCTGCAGGCAGCAACGTATTTTCCTATAAACATCATTATTTGCTGCATGCCTTGGAGAGTGACGTGTTGCTTGATTTACTGGCGGCGATGGAGTGCAGGCAGTGCGTGCGTATTGAAAGCTCTTCTTCCAGAGGCAAGAATATTTCTTTCCGCGTGCTGCCGCTGAAGATTTACGTAAGCACGCAAAGCGGCAGGCGTTATGTGATGTGCTGGTTCTTTAAGGCGCATAGGATTATTTTCTGCCGTCTGGATAATCTTGAACGTGTTCTGGAAGCGAAGCCTGTGCGCGATTACGACAAGTTTTGCGCTATGGCAAAGCAGATGGAACAGCATTTGTGGGGCGTATCTATGAACAGATGGCTTGCTGCTGATGCCTTGGAGCATGTGGAGCTTGTAGTGCGCATCAGCAGTGACGAGCCGTATATTTTACAATGCCTGGAGCGGGAAAAGCGCTGCGGACGAGTGGAAAAAACAGATGCTGAGCATTATCGTTTTATTGCCGATGTACATGATGCAGGCGAAATGCTGCCCTGGCTGCGTACCTTTATCGGTCGCATTGAAAGTTTTTCCTGCAGCAATAAGGCTGTGGAAGAAAAGTTTTGGCAGGATTTAGCGGAGGTGTACGCTATGTATGGCGTGAAGAAAGCAGGTGAAGCGTAGATGAGCACAGTGTTCAGTGAGGTTTACGGAACCTATTATAATGTTGTGGCGAAGGTGCTGACGCAGGCGCTTGACGGAAAACTGTCTGCAGCAAGCATGCAGCAGCTTGTCTGCGAGGGTGCTTATGGCGACAGCGTGCTGCAGCTTTTGCCTGCACTTGCTGACGGTACATGGAAGCTGCTGACGCCGGAGCTTGGGACACCGCTGAAAAATAAGCCGACGATGCCCCTGACTGCTCTGCAGAAACGATGGTTGAAAACCTTGCTCCTTGATGAAAAAATCAGCTTATTCTTTTCTGATGAGGAGATTGCAAGGCAGCAGGCTGCATTGCAGTCTGTAGAGCCTTTGTGCAGGCCTGAGCAGTTTGTCTTTTTCGACCGCTTTGTGGGTGGCGATGCTTATACCAATCCCAAATACAGAGTAAACTTTAGGGAAATTCTTCATGCCGTGCGGGAAAAGCGTTATCTGAATGCTTCGTACCGGAGCAATAAGGGAACGATTATCGTCTGGACGGATTTGGTGCCGGTGTCTTTGGAATATTCGGCTAAGGATGATAAGTTTCGCCTGCAGGCAATAGCCGAGCGTAAGCAGGTGACGCTGAATTTAGGCAGAATAATATCCGTAGAAGCGGGAGAGGCGGTAGAGCATGTAAAAAGCTTGAAGAAGGGAGAACTTGCCGAGCAGACGCTGGTTTTGGAAATTGAGGATGAACGCAGTACGATGGTGCGCGCATTGATGCATTTTTCCGACCTGGCGAAGGAAACGGAAAAGCTGGACGAGTCGCACTACCTGCTGACAGTGCAATATGACAAGAGCGATGAAACCGAAATGCTTTTCCGTGTATTGAGCTTTGGGCCGACGATTAAGGTGCGTGAGCCGGAGGACTTTAAGGAGCTTATAAGAAAAAGCTCAGAGAACAGCTGCAATGCAGCGCAGAATTTTAAGTGCGTATGTTTTTTTCCATGATTATAGCTTGCTGCTGTGTTAAGATTAACATAGCAACAAGCTATTTTTATAAAACAGAACAGATGATGGAGGAATAAGCATATGGAAAAATTTGTAAGCTATGAGAAAATGTCGAAAAAACAGCAAAAGATAGTCAACGCCTCCAAACGAGGCAACTGGGGAAATGTGAAGCCGATTACCAAGGTCAAGGCTTCGGCAAAAATTTATAATCGTAATAAAAAGCAGAACTCCGGAGACTATGGCTATAGTTTCGGGAGTTCTGCTTTTTTATAAGGCGGGGAAATGCTATGAGCAAGAGCTTGAACGAATGGGGAAGATTTTTGGCGCTGGTGCTGCGGCATAAACCGCAAGCAGTTGGCATTGAGCTGGATGCGCATGGTTGGGCGCAGGTGGAAGCACTGCTGGCTGCCTTTAACCGGATAGAAGCGTTTAATATGCTTATGCTGGAGCAGATTGTTGCCGAAGATGGCAAGCAGCGTTTCGCATTCAGCGAGGATAAGAAGAGAATAAGAGCGAATCAGGGGCATTCCGTGAAGGTTGATGTGGAACTTTGGGAGGTTGCGCCGCCGGAGCTTTTGTATCACGGGACAGGCGTTAAATATGTTGCGAGTATTAACAGGCAGGGACTTATCGCCAGGCAAAGGCTGTATGTGCATTTGTCGGCGAATGTAGAAACAGCGCATAATGTCGGCAAAAGACATGGAGAGCCGTTTATCTACGTAGTTCTGGCAGGCGAAATGGCGAGAGCGGGCTACAAGTTTTACCTTTCGGCCAACGGCGTGTGGCTGACAGAAAGCGTGCCCAAGAAGTTTTTACGGGAATTGGAAGGAGCTTTAGATAGTGAAATTTGACGATTTTGATAAGCGGATGCGAGTGTATGAACAGAGCATTGATCAATATATAGTTCCGGGAATGTATATAGTAGCAAGGCTTGACGGACGCAGTTTTACCAAATTAACGCGTGAAATATGTAAATTTGAGGCACTATTTGACACGCGTTTTCGTAATTTGATGGTTGATACAACTAAGCATATTATGAATTGCGGTTTCAAGGTTTTGTACGGTTATACAGAAAGTGATGAAATATCCTTGCTGTTTAGTCCCGATAATAGCGCTTTTGCTAACAAAGTACGCAAAATAAATACTATATTAGCAGGTGAGGCCAGTGGTTATTTTTCCTTGGCACTTGGTAAGGCGGTCTGCTTTGACTGCAGAGTTGTGCCTTTGCCTAACATTGAACTCGTAAAGGATTATTTTTTGTGGCGGCAGGAGGATGCAAACCGAAATGCGCTTAACTCTTGGTATTATTGGACGTTGCGTAAGGAGGGACTGTCAAAAAATGAGGCTACGCAGTATTTGAGGGCAAAAAGTGTTGCCTTCAAAAATGAGCTTCTCTTTGCAAGGAATATAAACTACAACGATGTACCGCAATGGTAGAAAAGAGGCGTTGGTGTATACAGCAAGGAGTATATTCGCCAAGGCTACAATCCGATTTCGGGAAAAATTGTATTCGTAAAAAGAAAGAGCTTTGAAGCAGATTATGAGTTGCCCATAGCTGAAAAGTATTCGTCATTTATAGGCAGTTTTTTAACTACAAAGTATTAGTTAAGTAAGGTGATTGATATGAGAATATTATTATTGATGCGTGGTGTGCCGGGCTCCGGCAAGAGCACGTTTATAAAAGAGCAGGGACTGAAGCCTTATACATTGAGCGCGGATGTGCTGCGTCTGTTATATGCTTCGCCGATGCTGGATAACGCAGGCAGATGGTGCATCAGCCCACATTTTGACAAGCAGATGTGGCCGTTTTTGCCTGCAGACGCTGGAGGAGCGCATGAAGCGTGGCTGCTTTACGGTCGTGGATGCCACCAACATCCGCGGCAGAGATATAACTGCGTACAAAAAGCTTGCCAATGAGTATAAATATCGTGTTTATGTGGTTGATTTTACTGATATTACTATTGAGGAAGCAAAGAAAAGGAACCTGCAGCGTGAGGAATACAAACAGGTTCCGGAAAATGTTATTGAAAGAATGTATGCTCAGCTGGCGGATAATAAGGTTCCGTCCGGCATTACCGTAATCAAACCGGAGGATCTGGCGCAAATTTGGTATAAACCACGCGATTTATCTGCCTATAAAAAGGTAATTCATATCGGTGATATTCATGGTTGCTATAAGCCGCTGAAGGAATATCTTGAGGAAATAAATCCGCAAAACTACTATATTTTTCTTGGCGATTACATTGACAGGGGCAGCGAGAATGCTTAGGTCCTGCAATTACTGTTGCAGCTTGCCACATTAGATAACGTTACGCTGCTGGAGGGCAACCATGAGGCTAACTTGCGGGATTACGGCTTGCCGGATGGCGTTGCTTCGAAGGAGTTCCGCATGCATACGGCACCGGAGCTGGCGCAAGCAGGCCTGAGCAGGAAGGCGGTATATAATTTTTACAGGAAATTATCGCAGTGCTTCTGCTATACATATCAGGGCAAAAAGGTTTTAGTAAGCCATGGCGGCTTGGCACGTATGCCGGAGAATTTATCTTTGGTGGCAACAGTGGAGCTGGTTTACGGCACCGGCGTGTATGAGGATGCGCTGGACGTTGATATATGCTTTGCCAAGCATGCTGCTGCGGACGAGTATCAGGTTCACGGATACCGCAATTATGAGGGCGTGCCGGCGGAGGTTAACGAGCATTGCTTTAATCTGGACGGAGCGGTGGAAATGGGCGGTCAGCTGCGGGAGCTAGAGCTTAGCGAGGATGGCTTTGTGATGGAGATGATTGCTTCGAGCAAGTAGTTTGAAGAGCGCAAGTCCTGCGTGTAAAACTTTTAGGCTATCGGAAGTCTGTTTTATAAGATGCGAAAATAAGCAAAGGCATAATAAGCTGTGATAATGCAGCTTGTTATGCCTTTTTGCGTGCTTTAAATTTTAAGAATAAAAAAGAACTCCCGTACGTTAGAAGCTGGTGACACAGTGCCCCAATAACGAATTACGGGTAGTTCTTTGTGGGAGGGACTAACAAAGCATCTGTCCCCCTCATCCGACCACTGACTTCCAAGTATGATGCTACACTCCATCAGCCGGTAATTCGATTATATCATAAGCAACATCATCAATCGTGGAAAAAAGCTTGCGCATAAGTTGCACTTGTATTGTTATAGTGTTAGACTAAATTAAACATATCATGCATATTTTAAAAGCAATTCAATTCATACAGGAGCAGAACAATGATTGATAAAATGCTTATTCGTGGCGCTAAGGTCCACAATCTGAAAAATATCGATATAGATATTCCCTTGGGGAAAATTGTCGGCATTGCGGGTGTATCCGGATCCGGCAAATCATCCCTGGCGCTTGGCGTGCTGTACGCCGAAGGCTCACGCCGCTATCTGGAGGCGCTTTCTACCTACACGCGCCGACGCATGACGCAGGCTGCCAAGGCTTCCGTAGATGAAGTGTTGTATGTTCCTGCTGCCTTGGCTCTGCACCAACGTCCGGGAGTGCCTGGAATCCGCAGTACCTTCGGCACAGGTACGGAGCTGCTGAGCAGTTTGCGCCTCATGTATTCACGTCTTGCGTGCCACTGCTGTCCCAACGGACATTATCTGGAGCCGACGCTTTTGGTTGCTGCAGGCAAGAAGCTGACCTGCCCGGAGTGCGGCGAGCAGTTTTATGCGCCGTCTGCCGAGAAGCTGGCCTTCAATTCGCAGGGTGCCTGCAAAACCTGCGGCGGTACAGGAAGCGTCCGCACGGTAGATTTAAGCACGCTAGTGCCGGATGAATCGCTTACCATAGAGCAAGGCGCTGTTGCGCCGTGGAACAGCCTGATGTGGTCGCTGATGACTGATGTCTGCAAGAAGATGGGCGTGCGCATAGATGTGCCGTTTCGCGAGCTGACGGAGCGGGAGAAGGATATCGTTTATCATGGTCCTGCGGAGAAAAAGCATATTCTCTATCATCCGAAGAAAAGCAACTCCAATGATTTTGCCGAGCTTGATTTTACCTATTTCAACGCTGTTTATACAGTAGAAAACGCGTTAGCTAAGGTTAAGGATGAAAAGGGCATGAAGCGCGTAGAAAAGTTTTTGAAGGAGGATATCTGTCCCGACTGCCACGGTACGCGTTTGTCTGCAGCAGCGCGTGCGCCGAAGCTGTTAGGCATTTCGCTGGACGAGGCCTGCAGCATGACGTTGGCACAGCTTGTGACATGGGTGCAGCGTGTTCCCGAAAGCCTGCCGGAGGCAATGCGCCCGATGGCGGAACGCATCTGTGAAGCTTTTACCGGCACTGCAAAACGTCTGCTGGACTTGGGACTCGGTTATCTTACGCTCGACCGCTCCGCTGCCACACTTTCTACAGGAGAGCGGCAGCGGATGCAGCTGGCGCGTGCTGTCCGCAACCGTACTACCGGAGTTCTTTATGTGCTGGATGAACCGTCAATCGGTCTGCATCCTTCCAATATCGTGGGACTGACCGGCGTAATGCATGACCTGGTGGCAGACGGCAACTCTGTAATCCTTGTGGACCACGATACGCAGATTTTGCAGGAAGCAGACTGGCTTGTGGAAATGGGACCGGAGGCAGGCGCCGGCGGTGGCCATGTAATTGCGCAGGGAACGATAGCGGAGATTGAAGCAAATCCTGCTTCGCAAATCGGCCCGTTCCTTGCCGGAAAGGCAGCGGCAAAGCGGAAAAGCTGCGCTCAGAAGCAGGAGCTGTTTGCTGACGGTACCATTCATCTTGCTACTGCATCGATACATACCGTTAAGCCATTGGAGATAGATATTCCGAAGGGTAGGCTGACGGTTGTCACCGGTGTATCCGGTTCCGGTAAAACCACAATGGTTTTGGAAAGCCTTGTACCTGCGCTGGCTGCGGCGATTGACGGCAAGGCGCTGCCTGAGCATATCTGTGCCATTAACGCTGAGGGGATTGAGCACGTAAAGCTCATTGATGCTACGCCTATCGGCATCAACGTCCGCTCTACTGTCGCCACCTATGCAGGCATTCACGATGATTTGCGCAAGCTTTACGCCAAATTGCCAGATGCCAAAGCGCATGAATATAAGGCCGGTGCTTTTTCGTACAATACAGGCTCGCTTCGCTGCCAAGGCTGTGACGGAACAGGCGTTGTCAGTCTGGATGTGCAGTTTTTGCCGGACGTGGATATACCCTGCCCGGACTGCCGCGGTTCGCGGTACGCGAAGGCGGCCTACGATATCAGGCTGACAAACGAGGCAGGGGAGAGTGCTTCGCTGCCGGAGCTGATGGCTATGGACGTAAACACTGCTCTTGAGTTCTGCAAAAATATGAAGGGCATCAGCCAAAAGCTGAACGTGTTGCGTCAACTTGGTCTTGGTTATCTGACGCTGGGCGAGGAAACGCCGGGTTTATCGGGCGGTGAAGCACAGCGCTTGAAGCTGGCCAGCGAAATCGGCAGAACGCAGCATGATTCTGTTTTTGTCTTTGATGAGCCTTCGATTGGCTTGCATCCTTTGGATGTACAGGTACTGCTGGAGGTTTTTCAGGCGCTTTTGGATAATGGGGCAACTGTCGTTGTCATTGAGCATGATTTAGACGTTATCCGTAACGCTGACTATATTATTGACATGGGACCCGGCGGCGGTGATGCAGGCGGACGCATTGTGGCCTGCGGAACGCCGGCGGAGATTAAGGCAAACGCGAACAGTATTACCGGCAGATTTTTGTGATTGCGCTTGGAGTAATAAGAGAATAGTAAAAAATAAGAGCTGACTTTGGCGAATTGCAAAAGTCAGCTCTGTTTTTGTGCGTTAGAAATTACGCTGTCAAGCAGTGTCGGCGCATAGTGGCAAACTCGCAGATAGTGCAAGCAAGAGGGCTTTTTTGTGATATAATAAAAGAAAAATCACTTAAGCAGAGTCTTATGCTGAAATATAAGCTGTAAAAGGCTATGGCAACAGGGAGGTTAAACACATGATTGAGCTGAGCAGCAAGCAAAACTGTACAGGCTGCAGTGCCTGCGCCAATATTTGCTCGCGTGGCTGTATAAAAATGACTGCGGACGAGGAAGGCTTTTTGTATCCCAAGGTTAACGAAGAAATGTGTATGGATTGCGGTTTATGTGAAAATGTCTGCCCTATGCTGCACAAACCGCAGCAGCATGAGCTGCTTGCGGTGTATGGTGCCAAGAACAACGATGATGCAGTGCGCTTTACCAGCTCCAGTGGGGGAATGTTCACGCTTTTTGCTGAGGCAATCTTAAAGCAGGGCGGTGTTGTGGTTGGCGCGGCGCTGGACGAACAGCTTAATGTGCAGCATGTGTTGGTGGATAGCCTTGCCGATTTGCCTAAGCTGCGTGGTTCGAAATATGTGCAGAGCAAAATCGGCAAGATTTACAGTGAGGTACGGCAAATTTTACGTGCAGGCAGAAAGGTTCTGTTCAGCGGTACGCCTTGCCAAATTGCCGGTTTAAAGAAATATCTGGTAAAGCCGTCGGAGAATCTTTTGACGGTTGATGTGGTTTGTCATGGTGTGCCTAGTCCCAAGGTTTATCAAAAGCATTTGCGGGAGCTGGCGCAGGAGGCAGGCGAGCCGGTTGTGCAGGTGAATTTCCGCGATAAGGCGAAGGGTTGGAAGCAGGGCGAGACATTGTTCTTTACCGAGCATCAGCACTTCGGAGCGAGCAAGCGGCAGGAAACGTATATGCGCCTTTTCCTGAATAATATCAGCATACGTCCGTCCTGCGGTGAGTGTGCGTTTAATAATAAGCGTAGCCTGGCGGATATCACGATTGCCGATTATTGGGGAATAGATAAGCAGTACCCGGAATTTGATGATGATAAGGGCGTTACGCTGGTGCTGGTGAACAGTAAGGCTGGAGCGGAATTACTGGCGCAGGTTAAGGATAAGGCGGAGCTTTTGACAACGGACTTTGCCAAGGGAGCAGAATATAATTTGGCGGTGAGCAAGTCGCTGCCGCTAAATCCTAAGCGGACATTTTTCTTTGAGCATCTTGATGAGTATACGCTGAAAGAGATGGTGGAGAGGTGCTTGGAGTGAGTGGGGATAGTATACATCTATTAAAACAATTGTTAATAAAAGTTAGATAATATGATATGATTAAGATACTGAGAGGAGGGAATGATATTAACGATATAATAAAGAAAATGATCTTTTATAACAAGTATGAGGACTAATAATTTTAAGCAAAATGTATCGCTGATTTCGTGAAAATGCAAGAATTGATTTCGATAGTAGTAATAGCGTTTTTAATAATTTCCATTGTAGTAATGGTGAAAACACTTAATAAGCAGTAGGTTCAATAGATTACATATTGAATGGAAATAATTTCCCCCACAAAGGAGGTTATTCATCATGTACAATAAATATCTTGCGGAATTAAGCAAAGAACAACTTTTGGAGCTGATTGAGCTCTACGCGAAAAACTGGCTGGCGCATGATGGTGTCTGGTTTCAGTCGATTGAACGCAAATTCGGTATGGCGGAGGCCATGTACCATGATGAGGAAGCGTGGAAGCGATTTACTGTGATTGAAGCCAAGCGCATCAAGGAGTTTTTGCAGCTGCCGGAGAATCCTGGACTTGAGGGCCTGGAGCAGGCGCTGCACTATCGCTTTTACGGCAATTTGAACGAGCATGAATGCATTCGTGAAGGCAACAGGCTTGTTTACCGCAACCGCGACTGCCGTGTGCAGACGGCGCGCAGCCGCAAGGGTATGCCGTATCATCCGTGCAAATCGGTCGGTATTTACGAATACAGCGGTTTTGCTGCTACGATTGACGCGCGCATCAAATGCCGTTGCCTGAGCTGCTTCCCTGATTGTACGGAAAGTCCTGACGGCTGTGTGTGGGAATTTTATCTTGAAGAAGAGTAGAATATTTGCTGTTACAAAATTTAAATGGGCATATGTCAAAAATATAATTGACATATGCCCGTTTCGCTTATATAATGGACTTAGAGAGGAGGAAATCATATGCCTAGGAAAGTAAAATGCAGAAAGGTTTGCCATTACCCGCAAACGCTGGAGTTTTTACCGCAAAACAATAATGCAGAGCAGGAGCCTATTCTTCTTACCGTTGACGAATACGAAGCGATACGCCTGATTGACAGGCGCGGTATGAGTCAGGAGCAGTGCGCGGCCTTTATGCAGATTGCGCGGACGACAGTGCAGCGCATTTACGAAACGGCGCGCAAGAAGCTGGCGGATTTTGTTGTGGAAGGACGGTCGCTGCGTATCGAAGGCGGAGATTTCCAGCTCTGTAACGGCAGCAGTACAGGCTGCGGCTGTGTTGATTGCTTTAAGCAAAAATTATATGAAAAATACAAGGAAAAGGGAGAAGATATTATGAGAATTGCAGTAACCTATGAAAACGGCGAGATTTTTCAACATTTCGGACATACTGAGGAGTTTAAGGTTTATGATGTGCAGGACGGCAAAGTTGTTGCGTCCGAGGTTGTGAATACCAACGGCCAAGGTCATGGTGCTTTGGCAGGCGTATTGACCGCGCTGAAGGCAGACGTTCTGATTTGCGGCGGTATCGGCGGCGGTGCACAGATGGCTTTGGCTGCTGCAGGCATTAAGCTGTACGGCGGCGTAAGCGGCAGCGCGGATGCAGCGGTAGAGGCTTTGCTGGCAGGCAATTTGGACTACAACCCCGCTGTTAAATGCAATCACCACGGCGAACACGGCGAAGGTCACACCTGTGGCGAGCATGGCTGCGGCGGACATCACTGATATAAGATAAACTACGAATACATTATTACAAAGGAGGCCTGATGTAAATGGCGATTATTGTAAACCCGACAGCTGCAGAATTTAAGCAGATGCTGGCCGAAAAGAAAACGTTTCTGGCAGATTTTTATGCGACCTGGTGCGGTCCCTGCAAGATGCTCAGTTACGTGCTGGAGGATATTGCTAAGGAGATGGGTGAGCGCATAGATATCGTGAAGATTGATATAGATAAGGAGCCGGAGCTGACGGAGGAAATGGATATAACCATTATTCCCGGTCTGTTCTTTATCAAAAACGGCGAGGTTGCTTCGCGTTACGCAGGCTTTCTGCCGAAGGAACGCCTGCAGGCAAGACTGGAAAAGCTTTTGGGCAACGAACCGCCGGTGGAGCAGGCTCCCGATAAAAGCTATGACCTGATTATTATCGGCGGCGGTGCTGCCGGCTTGACGGCAGCTGTTTATGCGCGTCGTGCTGGCTTGAAGACTTTGGTGCTGGAATCCTTTGCTCCCGGCGGCAAACTGATTAAAACCTTTGAGATTGAAAACTGGCCCGGCATCAAGAATGTTAACGGCTCACAGCTAGCCTACGATATTTACGAGCAGGCGATGGCCTTAGGCACAACCTATCTTTATGAGAAGGTTGCTGCTCTGGAGATTGAAGGAGCGGAGCGCCGTGTGCGCTGTGCGAGCGGTGCGGAGTTTACGGCACCTGCTGTGATTATCGCTACCGGTACTGTGGAGCGCTTGCTGAACATTCCGGGCGAGCAGGAGATGATCGGCCGCGGCATCAGCTTCTGTGCTGTCTGCGATGCGGCGTTCTACCGCAATAAGCATGTAATTATTGTGGGCGCAGGCAATGCTGCTTTTGAGGAATCACTGTATCTTGCGGAATTTGCGTCGAAGGTTACGATTCTGGCGCGTCGTGATGTTATTAGCGCTGAGCAGATTACGCAGGATAAGGTGACCGCTAATCCGAAGATTGAAGTGCTGACATGGCGTGTACCGCAGGAGGTTATTATCGAAAATAATCGCGTTGCGGGACTCAAGGTGCTTAATAAACAGACGGGAGCATCGGAAACGATGCTCGCAAAAGGCGTCTTCCCCTATATCGGCGCGGACCCTGTAACAGATTTCTGCCGTGATTTGGGCATCACTAATGACAAGGGCTATCTTGTTGTGAAAAGCGATATGTCGACTGCTGTTCCCGGTGTGTATGGCGCCGGTGACGTGTGCGACAAGGTGCTGCGTCAGGTTGTAACGGCGACTAATGACGGTGCTATTGCGGCTCAGAGTGCTTTGAAGTATTTGCGTTAAAGGACGTGTGGCATTATGAAAAGATTTGCATTGGTAAACGAGGACAGATGCGTTTCCTGCGGTGCCTGCACGCAGGTGTGCCAGCGTCAGGCAATCAGTATATACAAGGGGTGCTTTGCAAGAGTGGACAGGGAGCGCTGCGTTGGCTGCGGTATCTGTGCCAAAACCTGTCCTGCAGGCAGCATCAGGGTGGCAACAGATGGCTAAGAAAGTACAGCATTGGTATGATTATCTTTGGCTATGGCCGATAATTTATTTTGTCCTGGGCTTTTTCAATATCCTTTTTGCCTGGCTGGGAATGATTGATTTTATGGTGCCTGTTTTGTTGGCACTGTTTGGCGGCAACAAGCTGTTCTGCAACCGTTACTGCGGACGCGGACTGCTTTTGGCAAAGCTGGGCGGCGAGTGGAAGTGGTCGCGTAACCGCGCTACGCAGGAGTTTTTGGTCGCCAAATGGTTCCGCATCGGCTTTTTATGCTTCTTTATGGCCATGTTCGGCAATATGCTGTGGCAGACTTATCTTGTAGCTGCGCAGGCGCAGTCTTTGCGCGAGGTAGTGACACTGCTCTGGATGTTTAAGCTTCCTTGGGCGTGGGCCTATACCGCAGGCAGCTCTTCGGCATGGGTTGCGCAATATGCCTTTGGCTTTTACAGCGTAATGCTCACTTCTATGCTGCTTGGCTTAGTTGTAATGGCGCTGTTCAAGCCAAGAACCTGGTGTACCTTCTGCCCGATGGGTACTATGACGCAGATGATTTGCAAAATGAAAAAATAGCTTGTGAAAAATTTACAAGCATATGAAAAATGACCTCCTGTAATCAGTTGAAAAAATCTGCTTACGGGAGGTCTTTTTATGCGTAAAAAAACACAGCAGACGCTGAATCTGCTGCGTATTAAAGATTGAATTTGATGTTGTTATAAAGGCTTATTCCTGCCAGCCCTTGCACAAATCTACCCAGCCCTGACAGTTGGCGCTGTACTGCTCCAGTTCGTCCGGAGTAAGCTCAATAGCGCTGTTGTGGCTGCCGCAGGCAGGGAAGAAGGTTACAAAGCGTTTGAGGGAAACGTCAAGATAAACCTTAACGCCGTCGTTGATGCCGAAGGGGCAGACGCCGCCGATAGCGTGGCCGATATCCGGCTCTACTTCGTCAGCAGTCAGCATCTTGGCCTTGCAGCAGAAGAAATGCTTGTACTTGGCGTTATCTACCTTAGCATCGCCTGCTGTGACGATGAGGATAACGCTGTCATCATGCAGCTTAAAGGAAAGGGTTTTGGCAATGCGCGCAGGCTCACAGCCTGCTGCTTGTGCTGCCAGCTCTACGGTAGCGCTGGAGGTTGCAAACTCTATGATACGATTATCTGCATTAAATTGTTTCAAGTATGTACGAACCTTTTCTATAGACATGACAAAAGCCTCCCTTTAAAAATGCTTACTGAAAATTATCAGCTAAAAAATCACAGCAATCGTCCAGCTCTGCTACATGGCAGTCCGCCAGCTTGCCTGCATCGCAGGCCGCTGCCAGGGACGGGTTAATCGGCAGGCGGGCGAGCACCTTCAGACCGTAGGCATCGGCAGTTTCTGCCAGATGGCTGGGGCCGAAAATTTCGTAATCCTTGCCGTTATCGGGGCAATGGAAGTAAGCGTAGTTTTCAATCAGACCGAGAATCGGAATGTTCATCATGCGTGCCATTTTTACTGCCTTGGCAACAATCATGGAAACAAGCTCCTGCGGAGAAGTTACGATGATAATGCCGTCAACAGGCAGGGATTGGAAGACGGTCAGCGGTACGTCACCGGTTCCCGGCGGCATATCAACAAACATAAAGTCTATATTTGTCCAGATGGCATCGCTCCAAAATTGCTTTACCATACCGGCGAGCAGAGGCCCACGCCAAACAACAGGGTCAGAATCATTCTTCAAAAACATATTGGCAGAAAGCACCTCCAGACCGCAGGGAGCAGTCAGAGGCAGAATACCGATTTCGTTGGCTTTGGCCTTGCCGTTTACGCCCAGGTTATGTCCCATGGACGGACCGGTGATATCAGCATCTAAAACAGCACAGCGCTTACCGCGGCGCTGCATACTGCTTGCTAAAAGACCGGTGATGAGGGACTTGCCTACACCGCCCTTGCCGCTGACTACGGCGATAACCTTTTTGACGCTGCTCATCGGATTGAGCTGCGCACGGAAATCAGTTGCCTGTGTTTTTTCAGCAGCTGCTGCGGAGGGACAGCCTTCACAGCTGCTGCGTCCGCAGGAAGATGCATTGCTGCATTGTTGTTCGTTAGACATAAATTACACCTTACTCTCTAATTGATTATGAATAAATTTATTAGTTAGCTTTTCTTACAGCCTTCAGCAGCAGGCCTACAGCAATACCGCCGAAGCAGGGAACAACCCAGCCGAAGCCGATGTCAAACAGTGGCAGGTTCTGCGCCAGAAAGTTATCCAATGCCATGAAGCGGATGTTGGCAACGCGCAGACCGTCGAAAACAGCGAAAATAGTTGTCAGTATCAGGCAGATGCGGAAGGTCAGCTGATCATCATGGATAATTGCACGACCGATGTTGAGAATTACCAGAGCGATAATAATCGGATAGAGCATGCAGATAACAGGAATGGAGAACTTGATGATGTTTTCCAGACCGAAGTTAGCTACTACCAGGCTGAAAGCAGAGACGAAGAATACCAGTCGCTCGTATTGCATACGGTTATTGCTAAGTTCGGCAAAATAACCGGAGATAGCGGTTGTCAGGCCGATGCTGGTGGTGAGGCAGGCAAAGAAAATAATCAAAGCCAAGACAACCTGACCGCCGAAGCCCATGTAATAGGTACAGATTTTGCTGAGCAGAGTTGCACCATTGGGGATAACACCGAAAACATTGATGCTCAGTGCGCCGGTGTAAGCCAGTGCTGCATAGATGATAGCAAGGAAGAAGGCTGCAATCAGGCCGGCATAAGAGCAGAGCTTGGTCAGAACCTTTTTATCGGTAATGCCTTGAGCTTCAATAGCCTTGATAGTAATAGAACCGAACAGAATTGCTGCCAGAAGGTCCATGGTATTATAGCCTTCCTGGAAGCCACGGAAGAACGGAGATGCAGCGAAGTCCGGATTAGGCATTTTCAGGCTGCCGGTAGGATTTACGAAAACGCAGACCACGAGAACTGCCAGACAAATCAAAAGCATGGGGGACAAAAATTTACCGATATGACCGATGATCTTTGACGGATTAATGGAAAAGAAATAGGTCAGGACGAAAAAGAACACGGTGTATACCGGCAGGCCGATAGCTTCGCAGGAAGCAGGCAGCAGGCTGTGAATACCGGTGTCAAAGGAAACGGCAGCGGTACGCGGAATAGCGAACAGCGGGCCGATAGCCAACGCGCAGAGAATGGTAACGGCGCGGGCATACAGAGGATGCATAGGCATAGCAATGGAGTCCGGGTTATCGCTTTGCTTCATAGCCATAGCAAGTACGCCCAAAAGCGGGAAGCCAACGCCGCTCAGGCAGAAGCCGAGCATGCCCCAGGAAATGTTTTCACCTGCCATCTGTCCTAAAACAGGCGGGAAAATTAAGTTGCCGGCACCGAAGAAAAAGGAAAATAACATCAGGCCGATGGGAATGATTAATGAAAGGTTTATCTTATCGTTTTGCATTAAGTGCTCCTTTTTTACTACCTTAATTAAAAGAGTAGTCTGTATTTTGAAATCATAGAAAAAGCCACCTAGTCCGTCAGGAGCATAGATGGCTTTAAAAGGCTTATTTTACCAGCAGACGGAAATATTTCTTTTTACCCTTACGGATTAACAGGCTCTTATCTGCATCAAACATGTCTGCACTCAGGCATGCTTCTGCATCCTGCAGGACAGTGTCTGCTACAGTCAGGCCGCCTTGGGCGATTAACTGACGAGCTTCGCGTTTGCTGCTGAAAACTTTAGCGGCAGTCAGTACATCGATAATCTTGGCAGTCATATCTTCCGAGGTAATTTCGATTGCCGGTACGTTGCTCATGTCTTTGGCATTGCCGCCGAAGAGTGCTTCGGTAGCTTCCTGCGCCTGACGCGCTGCTTCTTCGCCATGAACAAGCTTGGTAACCTCATAGGCCAGAACTTTTTTAGCTTCGTTAATAGCTGCATCCTTCAGTGCGCTCAGACGACGAACTTCATCCATCGGCAGGAATGTCAGCAGGGACAGGCAGTTTTCTACGTCGCTGTCGGCAACATTACGCCAGTATTGATAGAAATCATACGGAGAAGTTTTTTCCGGGTCAAGCCACAGAGCACCCTTTTCGGTTTTGCCCATTTTGCGGCCATCGCTGGTGGTCAGGAGCTTGCAGGTCATGCAGTATGCAGGCTTTTGATCCTTGCGGCGGATTAATTCTACGCCGGCAAGCATGTTGGACCATTGGTCGTCGCCACCCAGCTCCATAATGCAGTTATGGTCATGGTGCAGCTTCCAGAAGTCGTAGCCCTGCATAATCATATAGTTGAATTCAAAGAAGGTCAGGCCTTTTTCCCAACGCTTTTTGAAGCATTCCGCAGCCAGCATACGGTTAACGGTAAAGTGTACGCCAACCTCGCGCAGCAGCTGAACATAGTTCAAGTCTAACAGCCAGTCAGCATTGTTGACAATAATAGCCTTGTCTTCACCGAAATCAATGAAACGGCTCATTTGCTTTTTGAAGCAGGCAATGTTGTGAGCGATGAATTCCGGAGTGAGCATTTTACGCATTTCGTCCTTGCCGCTCGGGTCGCCTACCATGCCGGTGCCGCCGCCCAAAAGTACGATAGGACGATGGCCTGCGCGTTGCATATGGCTCATCATCATCAGGGCGATGAAATGGCCTACATGCAGACTGTCCGCGGTGGGGTCAAAGCCGATATAAAAGGTAATTTTTTCCTTCTCTAACAATTCTTTAATCTCGTCTTCATGGGACATTTGCTTAATAAAGCCACGTTCCATAAGCACGTCATAAACAGACATCAGATAACCTCCTTAAAATTTAAGCTGTGAAAAACAGCCTAGGCGATATATATAATCTACATTATACAATATAAGCTTGTTTTTAGCAAATGAAAAAGACTTTATAAAAGTGAAAATGGCTGATATGCAGGAAAAAATCCCGAATATCAGCCGAAAGTGTAAACTGTTATTCCAAATGAGATGTGCAGTGCGGGCAACGGGTTGCGTCATCGGCAATCTCGGATTTGCAGTAAGGGCACAGACGTGGCTCCGGTGCAGGCTCCGGTTCCGGAGTGAGCTTGTTGATCTGACGAATCATCATAAAGATGACAAAAGCGAGAATCAGAAAATCCAGTACGGAATTAATGAAGCTGCCATAGGCAAGTACAGGAGCTCCGGCCTTTTTTGCTGCTTCCAGTGTAGCATATTCCTTGCCGTTGAGGCTGATAAACAGATTGGAAAAATCCATCTTGCCAAGCGCCATACCTAATGGAGGCATAACGACATCATTTACCAGCGAGCTGACGATTTTGCCGAAAGCACCGCCGATGATAACGCCGACGGCCATATCCATAACATTACCTCGCATAGCAAATTTTTTAAAATCTTCTTTCATAGACATATATGAACACCCCTCGTTAAAAGTATTTTTTATAGTATTCTCGTTAAATGCTAAAAATCCTGCTGCTTGACGAAAAAGTGCTTGTGACATATAATAAAAGGGAATAAATTCTGCGTTATGCAGGTTCATTTAGTTAGATATAGAGATGGAGGAAGAATTATGCGTGACGATTTAGTAGTACCTGGCGAAGGCGAGGAAAATTATGTCCTGGCCCGTGATGCCAGAGTTGTGACTGTACCGTTCTCTCCCTTGGAAGAACGTATGCAGAAGGAAAAACCGGAGGTGTTTGCACGTCTGCAAAAGCTGAAGAAAATTATCGGTGAGGAAACCTTCAAGCGCCTGGTAAGCAAGGTGCATAACATCAACTATGCTGATACCCGTATCATGCTTGTTGCTGAAAGCGAACTGCACCGTACCAACATTGAAAGAGAAATTTTACCGGCTATTGCTGAGGCTTTTGAGGTTACCAGCATCCGCGTTGTGACCCAAGGATAAAAGTTTTCAAAAAAAGTGTTGACAAAAGCTTAAAGATGCTTTATAATCATATTCGTTGCTGATGAACAGCAACAACAAATGTCGGGGCGTGGCGCAGTTTGGTAGCGCGCTTGTTTCGGGTACAAGAGGCCGTGAGTTCGAATCTCGCCGCCCCGACCAAATTTAAAACTTAGGAACCGCATGAGAATGCGGTTCTTTTTGTATACTGAAGCTTTAAAGGACGAAAGGAAAATGAGAAAAATACTGCTTTGTCCAATATTTGTCCAATATTTGCTCCAACTGCCTATTTAGAACACTTTAGAACGTATTAGAAAAAGCCTGCTTTTCAACTTAATGAAATAGCAGGCTTTATTTTTTATGGCAGCAGTCCTTTGATGGCGTTTTCGTATTTATCCATAGCTTTTTGATGAGTATTTTCTAAAGGCAGCGCGTAGGTTCTTGCTGTGAAAGAAACATCACTGTGACCAAGAATTTCACAGATATCAACAATGTCTACGCCGCGGTCCCTAAGATTGCTGCCAAAGCTATGCCGAAAATCATGGTGCCGCATCTTGGCCAGCAGAGGATATTTTTCAAGCAGCTTCAACCATTCCGGACACTGTTTTTTCAATCTGCGCCAACGCCGTTCAACATGATCGCGGCACATTGGGCGACCATTGTCCGGAAAGACTATTAGCAAACCTAGGTTGTTACGCCAGGGAGCATCATCTACCGCAATACATCCGGGAGTGCTTAATAACAGGTTGTACCTGTTTATGGCTTCTTTCTCGGCTTGGGCAATGTAGCTTTGGTATTCGTTTATTTCGTGACGTACAAAGTTAAGCATGGGGATTTCCCTTATACTGGTACGCGTTTTGGTCTTGGAAAACTGCATTACGCCATTGTGGCGCAGAAGGTTATTGGTTACGGATACTTCCCTGAAATCAAGGACATTAGCACGAACTGCCAGGGTTTCGCTTATACGCATGCCGCACATACCGCCAAGCAGAAACGGCATATAAAGATTACTGTAATCAAATGCTTTGATAATGCGCAGAATCTGCAGCAGTATTTCGATAGGTACATGCATTCCCTTGGGAGGCTGCTTTGGTGGAAGTTTGATTTTGCGTGCCGGGTTTCTGTAAATCAAATCTGCAGATACAGCCCATTCGAAGGCAGATTTTAAAAAGCTCAGGTCTTCTCTGATTGTTTGGGCAGAAAGACCGGATTCGCTTAAAAGGAAGGCTCTATATTTTTCTACATGTATAAGTGTAACCTTATTAAGCTGGATACTTCCTAAAGGCTGCCGTCCAATCCTTTTAGCAAAACTGCGCATGGGGTAGAGGGAACCGGGACTCAGATCTGATTTAGATGCAATGAAAGCATCAAGCAGTTCATTGACAGTGACTTTTGACGGTTCGATATAAGTGCCCTGTGATAATTGGGATATTGCTATGGCCTCAGCTTCCTTAGCTTCTTTTTTGGTGGCAAAGTATGGACCATAAATGTATTTGTGCTTGCCGGTAGGCAGTATTTCATCGGTGCAGATGCTGTAGCTGTAGGGCTTTGGCCTGCCTTTTTTTGTAATGATAGCCATAAAAATCAGCTCCTTTACTAATTTTACTTATGCAGAGCTGATTAAATTCTGATATAATAAAAAGGTAATCAGCTCTTGTTCTTGCCATGAATTGAGGGATTACAAAGCGGCTGCGTGCTGGTAACACGCTCCGCGCTGCGCTCGGTGCTAGTAACACCGGGCGCTTTTTATTGTAAAGCACAAACAAAATGTGAAATTTTCCTTGGCGCTTGAATATTACGTCTATTATGGTATACTATAAGTAGCTCATCTACCTAAATGTAGAAGGAGTACCTAATTGCGTCTCGGCAGAGGCGCTTTTTGCTTTTTCAAATTCTTTTAGCAATTTGCGAACGTTATGATCATATTCTACATAGTATGCTGTGATTAGAAGATAGTATGTTGGCCTTTTTTCTAAAATTACAATATAACGTTCTTCAGCAAAGAAAATTTTTATTCTAGTTTGTTTTTTATTATGTGGATAAGACCACGTTTTTATACCGCCACAATCAAAACATGTTTGGATTTTACAGTCATAGTGTTCAATAATCTGTTTTACCCATCTTATTCTTTCACATCTTCGTATATCAATATTACGATTGTTTGTGTAGTCATAATCTTTGCTAGTTATATGATAGTATGTTTGTTCTCTACCATCAACAAGGGGGTTTTGACGTATAGCTACTTTAGCGCCTAAAAATATAGGGTGGTTATCAATGAAATCCTTTTTAAAAATGTTATGTACAGCATTGTCATATGCAATTAAGTTGGGATACATATCATCATATTCTAATAAATCAGGAAGCCAATCACAACCTAACAATAAAATCACCTCCGTCAACGTGCCCTCCAAATAAACAGGTTAAATTTATCTTCTCTCAGCATACTTGTCTTTTTTAGATTTCGGCCAGAACGTTGCTTTATACGCTCTATAATTTTTTGCTTAGGGATACTTTTTATATGGTCTTCTGGGAATTTTCTGTTAGCGTAAGTTACCGCTCCAATAAAGATATCGACTAATTGCATAATTTCGACCTCGTTGGAGCGAATAGGTTGAATTTTATGAATAGATTCTCCAGAAAAATCATATACGCTATTACAGCATACTTCGTGGAGTTTTTGTGATTTTTTGTATGAGTTGGTATCTTTAATATCTATATAAGTGTTGTAACTATCATTGTTGTCAAATATATAACTCAACATTTCAAAATACATTTTATAATACCAATCATCGTGAGTTTGATTAAAACGATTATGGTCCAAAACAGATTTATTAGGAATAAGTAAACATCTGAATTTTAATTCGCTAACATTGAAAAATAAATCAACAAGATCAAAATATAATTGAAGGTGTTTAGTGCAAACTTTGGTCCATTTCGCCTCTGATTTAAGGTGAAAATTATTTTTGATTTTAATTTCTCTTATAAGGGAATTTATTTTGTAAACGTTTGATTTAGGGACCCAGATAGCGCCAATAGACATATCATTTATCCCATCATTTTCTAAATGGCAGCTTTCATCACAATAAATATTATATTCCATAATTATCCTCCTTTATTTTTATTACCAACCGTCAGCCTTGCGCTGGCGGTATTTTTTTATGCCTAACGTCTTTGGTAAAAATGGCTGTTTTTGCCAAGTTCTATTTTACTTCTTCAGCACTTCCAGCCCCATCGGCACGCCTACCATGTCAGCAAGGCGGTGAATGGAAGTTTCCGGGTACTGCTGCAGCAGCTCATCCGGCAGGAGCAGTTCCACGGCGAAGGTGTTGGCCTGCCGTTCTATTTTCTCTATGCTGAAAAGGGTGTGGGCTTTGAGGAATGGCGTCGATACGCCTTTATGTAAAACACTGTGTCCGAGCTCATGGGCGCAGGTGTATGCTTGCAATTCTTCGGATATGTTCTGGTTAATGATGATAAACTTGGAACGCTTATATGTAGTGTAGTAGCCCCATGTGCTGCCAAGCTCTGCGTACATGACGATGATGTTCAGCAGCTGCGCCAGCTCATAGGGGTTATTTGTTTTGTGCTTATGTGTAAGCTGCTTCACAGCAGCCTTGATATCCATGATATTATTCCTCTTCGTGGCGATATTTTTTAGGAGTGTATTTTTCTTTGGCGATTTTCTTTGCCAGTCGCATGGTAGCCTGCAGGCTTGCTTTCAGGAGTTCTCTGTCTTCATCATCTTCAACGGTACCGCCCATGGCAGCCATTGCGTTTTTGCTGTCGAGGTCGGCAAGCATTTTTTCGAGGTCTGCGGCGATTTGGCGTTCATCGCGGGGGGTGAGGGGGACGGAGGGAGCTTCGGTGTTACTTTTTTCACTGCCGTCATTATAAGCCATATCATCGATTGTACATCCAATCAATTCAGCTAATTTTTTCAAAGTAGATAATTTAGTATTTTCATCACCCTTTTTAAATAAACCGTCGATTGTTGTGTATGGGATATTAGACATTCTTGATATATCGGCTTTAGTGTAGCCGTTCTTTAACATATATTCTTTTAAGAAATCAGATACGGGCATGATTATTCCTCCTAAATGTTTTGTTCTTCTTATATTTAATCACAACTAAATTACTTTGTAAAGTAAAAAACTACCTTGTAGGGTAATTATTTTTCGTTATGCTATTGACAATTACCCTGTAAGGTATTATTATAATATTAAACTACCCCACAGGGTAAAAAGAAGGCGAGGTGATTACGATGTATCCTAATTTGGAAGCGGAAATTGCAAGAAACAAGCTTACAAACGCAGAGTGCGCTAAAGCTTGCGATATTACCGAAAAGGCTTTTTCAAACAAACGTTGTGGGAAAAGCGAGTTTAATCTTAGGGAAATCAAGATTTTGCAGAAACAATTCTTTACGTCTTGCTCTTTAGAGTATTTGTTTTCGGATATTCCTTTGGGCGGTCGTAACTGTGAGTAATTATAAGAGGTGCAAAATGAATAATTTACAGATTTTCAACAGTCCTGATTTCGGACAGATTCGTACTATTCAAAAGAATGGTGAGCCGTGGTTCGTTGGAAAGGATGTAGCAGAGATTCTTGGATATAAAGATACATCAGACGCTCTGAAGAAACACGTTGATAAAGAAGATAAGGTTTTACTCAAGGTAGGCGAAACGCCGACCTTGAAATCTTCAAACTTTGGAATGTACATCATCAACGAAAGCGGCTTGTACAGCCTCATCCTCTCCAGCAAGATGCCCAAAGCAAAGGAATTCAAGCGCTGGGTGACAAGCGAAGTCATTCCGGCAATCAGAAAAACCGGCGGTTACATCGCAGGCAGTGAGAACATGACGGACGCAGAGATTATGGCGAAGGCTGTGCTGGTAGCGCAAAGCACTATCCGGCAGCGTGACCAGCGCATTAAGGAGCTGGAAAGCGATGTGGCAGCGGCGAAGCCGAAGGTGCTCTTTGCGGATGCGGTGAGCGCGTCGGACAGCACGATTCTGATTGGTGACCTTGCGAAGATTCTGAAGCAGAACGGCCATCCGATTGGTCAGAAGCGCTTGTTTAACTGGATGCGTGAGCAAGGATACCTGATTAAGCGTGCCGGAGCAGATTACAACAGCCCCACGCAGAGAGCGATGGAAATGGGCTTGTTCAAGATTAAGGAAACGGCTATTTCCCACAGTGACGGCCACGTCAGCGTCAGCAAAACCACTAAGGTTACCGGCAAAGGCCAGCAGTACTTTATCAACAAGTTTTGCGGGGCGTGATGGTGATGGAAGATAAAAATATGACGACCTGCCCGCATTGTGGGAAAGTCGTCAAAAACAGCAAGTCCTTGAAGACCATCAAGAAACTTAGCGTAGACTAGCGCAGCATAACGAGACTGGGGAGTTTCAACAATGATGTCTGGTATAAAATCTACTAATTGTAAAATCACCTCCTTGCTGTAATCACATTATAACACGGAGGCTACCAAGAAAAGAGGGTTCAATCATGGCAAGAACGATTAAAAAAGCTGCTCCGAAAGAGCGCAGAGAGATTCCGCGCAGAATGCTTTACCCAACTGGCGAAGCTGCATACCTGCTTTGCTGTTCCGCAGCATTCGTCAGAGAAGAGATGGACGCGGGCCGTCTGAAGTATGTAGTCCGTAACAGCCGCCGCTTTGTTCCGGCATTTGCAATTGACGATTATTTGCACGAAATGTGTTCGGGAGAGTGATTAGCATGAAAAAAATCTTAATCGCAATGCTCGTAGCCTGCTGCGTTTGGGCTGCATGGGATGCAACACGTCCGGTTGATAATTATGTTGTCAAGGCTACGGCCGGCGAAGGGGATACCCTTTGGCACTTGGTGGGTGACACCATGCAGCGCGAAGGAGACCGCAGAGATATTCGCGAGGTCATCTTTTATACAAAGAAAATTAGCAATTTGAAGGGTGACCTTCAGCCGGGGGACATCGTGCTGATTCCCATTGAGGTGCGCAGATGAACGAAAGAGATTATGATGGCCTGACAATGGACTACTTCCAAAATCAGCTGCTTGCAAAAGGCATTACCAAAGAAATGTTTAACATGGATCAGTTTGCCGGACTTACCACCCGGGAGCTGCAGAACATCGTAAACAACGTAAGTTTAAAGGAGGTATAGCATGAAACTGTTTGATATAGACGAAAGGCTGGCGGCCTGCGTCAAGTTGGACGAAAGCCGTGTTGTAGATACAGAAAGCGGCGAAATCATCGACCTTGAAGCAATCGCAGCTCTGGAAATGGAGCGCGACAAGAAGATTGAGAACCTGGGCTGCTGGTATAAAAACCTGCTGGCGGACGCAGAAGCCTTGAAAGCGCAGAAGAACGCTTTCGCAGAACGTGAAAAGGCTAAGAAGGCAGCCGCGGAAAGCCTTAAAGGTTTTCTGGGCCGTTATCTGAACGGCAAAAAGTTTGAGACTGCGAAGGTGGCCATGAGCTTCCGCAAAAGCGAAGCGGTAGAGTTTGACGCAAAGTGCATCGGCGATGTTCCGGAAGAATTCCTTAAATTCAAAGATCCGGAACTGGACAAGGTTGCGGTCAAAAAGGCTATCAAAGCCGGTGAAACTGTACCGGGCTGCGAGCTGGTAGCGCGCCAGAACCTGCAGATTAAATAAGGCGGCCTATTATGGATAACATGAAATTTTATAGTCAGCTTGCTGCTCCGCCTGCCGAAGCTATCAAGCCTATCCAGGGCGGCAACTTAAAAGGCAAAAGCGACATTAATCCGCAATGGAAGATTGAAGCTATGACTTCGGTTTTCGGACCGTGCGGTATTGGCTGGAAGTTCAGCATCGCCGATGAAAAGACATTCCAGTGCGGTGACGGACAGATTTTATTGTTCCTGACTGTTGCGCTTATGTATCACGATGGAGAAGGCTGGAGTGAACCGGTATACGGCTGCGGCGGTGACTTCATCGTCGAGAAAAACAAAAATGGACTTGTTCCCAATGACGAAGCCTATAAAATGTGCCTTACCGACGCGCTGGGCAACGCTATGAAGTGCATCGGCGTTGCGGCTGATGTGTATCGTGGCTTGTGGGACAGCAAGTATGGTGAAAGCCATAGAACCGAGCCACAGGCTCCCCGCCAGACGAAGGCTGCAGCGAAGCATACCGACAAGGTGAGCAGCTATCAGCTGGCGCAGCTGCAGACGATGGCAAAGCAGAAGGGCGTTGATGTGGCAGGCATAGCGCAAAGCCTGCAGCTCAATAACTTGCAGGATATAACGGCAGCACAATGGGCGCAATGCATGAACAGCCTAAGAAAGCGGGCGGACGCATGAGAAAAAGTATATTGCAGGACAGAAAAGAATGCTTCTGCTGCGGTACTACGTTGAACCTGGAACGCCACCATGTAATCCATGGTACGGCGGGGCGCAAGATAGCAGACCGCTTAGGTCTTACTATCTGGCTGTGCGCTGAGCATCATCGGGGGGCGTACAGCCCCCACCAGCGCCGTGACGTAGACCTGCGGTACAAGCGGTTCGCACAATCGTGCTATATGGACCGGTACGGCACCAAAAGCGGTTATGCTTTGTGGATGGCGGAAGTCGGCAAGAACTATTTGTAAGGAGGTGAAGATTTGAAAAGCCAAGATTATTCTAAAATCAGAACCTATTACCACGGAGCTTTGAGCTACGCTTACCGCTGCTCTTACTGCATGCACAGCAACGACGGCACGCCGGGAAAAATTTGCAAGGGATGCGGCAGAATTTTACTTGAAAAGAGCAACAAAGATGAAAGCACAGATTAAACATATAGCTGACGTGGCCTGTATGGGCTCTACAATAGAGTTTACGGTGGTGCTTGATAGTTTGTATAGGCAGGATGTTTTTGAAGTCCTGAACGCGATGCAGGGCGACAAGAAGCCATATACGATAACCATAGAACCTAAAAAAGAAAGAAGAAGTCTTAGGGCTAACAACTATTGTTGGGAATTGTGCCATAAGATTGGGGAAAAGATTAACGCACCGAAAACGGTAGTATATCAGAAAAATATACGTGAGGTTGGTAGTTTCACAACTTTAGAGATGCTTACTTCTTCCGTGCCGCAGTTTTCAACGCGGTGGGGTGGTAATGGCTTGGGCTGGTTGACAGATACTATTGACCAACATGGAGAATATACCAGTCTTATAGCATATTATGGCAGCAGCACTTATACAACAGCTGAGATGTCAAGGCTGATAGACAGTGTTGTATCAGAGGCTAAAAGCGTGGGCGTTGAGACTTTACCGCCTTGGGAGCTGGATATAATCAAAGCGGCATGGAAAGGGAGCTGATAAAGTGGCGGACGTGAAATGGATAAAGATTGCTGTTGATATGTTTGACAACCGCAAGATTAAACAGATTGGCAGCATGCCGGAGGGTGACAGCCTTCTGCTGATATGGGTGCAGCTGCTCTGCCTTGCCGGTAATGTCAACGATGGCGGCTTTATCTATCTGACAAAGGAAATCCCGTATACGGAAGAAATGCTGGCCACGCAGTTTAACAAGCCTATTTCGACTGTAAGGCTTGCGCTGAAGACCTTTGAACAATTCGGCATGATAGAAATCGTCAACAACATGATTTTCCTGTCAAGCTGGGAGAAGTACCAGAGCATAGACAGGCTGGCAACGATAAGAGAAAAAGACAGGGAACGCAAGCGGAGAAAAAGGGAAGCTGAAAAGCTCTTGCCTCAAAATTCCATGGAATGTCCGCGGACGTCCATGGACGTTCCACGCCTAGATATAGAAGGAGATATAGATATAGATAAAGATAAGAATAAGAGTATATCTAAAAAATCTCCCCGCCATAAACACGGCGAATATCAAAACGTGCTGCTGTCTGATGATGATCTGGAGAAGCTGAAGGCTGAATTCCCTGCTGATTGGGACCAGCGTATACAGCGCTTGTCCGAATATATGGCTTCCAGCGGCAAGAGCTATAAAAACCACCTTGCTACTATCCGTAATTGGGCAAGGCGCGACAAACCGGCTGCAAAGTCTGCAGGCGGTGAAGATATGACTGATTTGGACAAATACTTCTAGGATGGTGATAACATGGATGGTTTACTTGAAATTGTGGCGACGGTAGAGCAAAAGACCGCCGCCAACTTGCCAAGAAGTTCAGCCGACTATATGGAAAACGGTCTGCTGTACTGCGGCAAATGCCATACGCCAAAAGAGTTCCGCGGCAATTTCCTTGGCATGGTCAAGGTGGTGCCGTGCCTCTGCCGGTGCAGATCCGAAAAATTGGCGGCAGAAGAACAGCAGCGTAAAGCTGAAAAGCGGCAGGCGCGCATCAGGCAGCATCGCCGTGCCAGTTTTCTTGAAAGCGATATGCAGCATTGGAATTTTGCAGCTGATGACGGTGCGGACCCGCGCATAATGAGAGCTGCTAAAAACTACGTTGGCAATTTCACGCAGCTTCGGGAGCAGGGCAAAGGCCTGCTGCTGTATGGTGGTGTGGGAACCGGCAAGACTTTTGCTGCTGCCTGCATCGCCAATGCCCTGATAGATTCCGGCAGAACCTGCCTGATGACCAACTTTGCGCGGGTGCTGAATACATTGTGGAGCATTGAGGAAAAGCAAACCTATATTGACAGCTTCAATCAGTTCGACCTGCTGGTCCTGGATGATTTGGGAGCCGAACGTCGTAGCGAATACGCTCAGGAGCAGGTGTTCAACGTGATTGATGCACGTTACCGGGCTAAGCTGCCGATGATCATCACAACCAACCTGAGCATCGACGAAATCAAAAAGCCCGACAGCATCGGTAACAGCCGTATCTATGACAGAGTGCTGGAGATGTGCCATCCGGTAGAAGTAACCGGCAAGAGCCGTCGCCGCCAGAAGGTAGCAGCTGATTTCAGAAGCATGAATGAGCTTTTGGGGCTGTAGGGAGGCAGAAAAATGCGGAAAGATTGGAATTCATATGTCGGGCGTAAGTTTGACATGCTTACTGTTGCGGGGGTTATTGCTCCAGCGATGGCGCAAAAGATGCTGAATTTATCTTATAAGCAAACGCATTTCGTCTGCGTGTGTGAATGCGGTGCGGTAAGATATGCTGCTGCCGTAGCTGTTGAGCGTGGATATATAACCAGCTGCGGCAGCGATGAATGCAAAAACAAGATTAAGAAAAGCAAGCGTGCTGCTATTAGAGCAAAAGTAAAAATCGTCGATAAAAAGCCTTTGCTGCCGTTGCTGAAGCCTGAAGAAGAGTGGTCATACAAAGAGGAACGGCAGATACCGGCGATTATTGAACGGCTGAAACCAAAGTGGTTCTGTAAACGCCCTGTTACAGATTGCGCTATTAACCAATTTTGTCATTTGTGCTGCAAAGAGTGCGACCGCAGCTGTCACCATGACGTATGCAGCAACTGTCCGGAGAAATGCGGAAACAGCAGATTGAGGTAGATATCATGGAGTGGAATGAAGAATTAGAGAAAAAACTGAAACGCCGTGGCGAAATCTGGAACGCGGAAAAACTTGCATCACGTCTTATATTAGACGGCCGCCGTGCTCTTGAACACTATACTGCAGATGAAATGCGTGCGAAATTTGAGCCTATAGCAAAGCAGTACAGAAAGAGCGGGCGTATGTGCCTGGCTTATGATGCCTTGATTATGTACTGCAAGGAGCAGGGCTATAAATGGGAGTGGTACCCACCTAGTCCATTGGGAGAGTATTGGTTCGTGCTGCCGAAAGAGGATTTATTTTAGGAGGTGCAATAATGGCTAAAAAAAGAAGAAGCCTTGAAGAACAGATTGAGCATGCGGAAGCAATGCTGTTGCTAGCATTTGAAATCTGGGAGTATATTCGTAATAAAGGCTGCCGCGACCCTTTTTACCCAGACGGTGAAAACATGAATCTTGAACGCCAGCATATTATGTCCTACAAAGAAGAATTGGAGAGCTTATGTAAAGACAGAGAGCTGCCAGATGCATATTACATTCCAACGCCTGAAGAGGTTGACCCCAACTACATGGCTCCGCACGGTGTTCACTACGAGCGCCGGATGAAGGGTGGTATGGCTGATATGTATCCTCTTACATACAAAGTGCCGGAAGAAATTGAGAATCAGCAGGAATTGTTTTAGAGGTGAGCAGATGAAACGTAAATGCCAAGTGTGCGGACAGGAGAACGGCAGCTGTAACCGCTACTACTTCAGTCCTGCTGACATTATCACCATCTGCCCTGCATGCCTTGCCTTCAGCTGCGACGACAAAGCAAAGATTGCAAGGCGGGCGCATAAAGCCGGCAGACTGGTAAAGGAAGAGGTGAGCAAGAAAAGATGGTAGGCAAATCACCCTGCAGAGGATGCGAAGTAAGAAGAATAGGCTGCCATGCTATCTGCAACGCATTTAGCGAATGGAAAACCGAGCAATACAAATTGCTGGAAGCTAAACGGCAGGCCAACTTGAAAAATTTAGCGACAGCCGGAACTGCCGCAAGACATGAGAAATGGATAAGGGGGCATAAATAATGACTGACAATGTAAACCATCCCAAGCACTACACCCAAGGCGGCGTTGAGTGCATCGACGCGCTGGCGGCGGCTACGATTAATCTGAAAGGCCTTGATGCTGTTTGTACCGCTAATGCCATCAAATATCTGTGGCGCTGGGGCCAGAAGAATGGCGTTGAGGACCTGAAAAAAGCCCGCTGGTATATTGATAGACTGGTTAAAGAAAATGAAGTCGTTGAGGATAAAACCCAAGCGGAGGAAAAACAGTTCTTTATGACGGCGGTACATTACAATCTGAATATGTGGCGTGATAGCGGTGATGTTGATTATCTGTATAAGGCCATCGCCTATATCAAAGCCCAAATTGGTGTAGAAGAAAAGGAGGCTTAGCCGGAGCTGATGATGGATATACAGTTTACTGAGTTAATCTACAATGCAGCAGGAACCATCTGCCTGGCGCTGGTCATTGTACTGGTGCTGCGTTTGGTGCTGAAAGGAGAGAATGAGAATGAATAGAATTATGCTGTTAGGCCGTTTGACCAAAGATCCAGAAATCAGATATACCCCTAGCGGTGCCTGCGTAGCACAGTTTACGCTGGCTGTTGACCGCCCCTACACTAAAGACGGCAGCCGTGAAGCGGACTTTATCCCTTGCGTAACGTGGGGAAAGACGTCAGAAACAATCGGCAACTACGTGCATAAAGGACAACGTCTGTTGGTAGAAGGCCGCTTGCAAATCCGCAGCTATGATGCCAAAGACGGAAGCAAGCGCTGGGTGACTGAAGTAATCGTCAACCATGCCGAATTCATCGAGCGCAAGGAGCAGACATCACAGCAACCGGCGCCGCAGAGCATGGAAAGTTTCGGCCAGCAGGTGCCTTTTGACGAGGAAATTCCGTTTTAGGGGGTGTGCAGCATGGGAACCAGCTCAGGTGAAATTTGTGTATGGTGCGATAAAGAAAAGGCTGTATCGAGCATTTTCGACAACGGCCGACCCGTTTACTGTGAAAAATGCCAGCGTGAGCTGTTAAAAGAATTTGGCACGCCGGAAGCGTTGGCTGAATGGGAAAGGACGCGCAAGCAGCAATGAAATACCATAACAAAAAAGTTGAATGTGATGGCATCATCTTTGACAGCATCAAAGAAAAAATTTACTATGACGAACTGAAAGTACTGCGCAAGGCGGGCGAGGTTATAGAATTTGAACGTCAGGTAACGTTCGAGTTGCAGCCTAAATTCAAACATGCCGGCAAAACCGAAAGAGCAATCAAGTATATTGCTGACTTTGTCGTCAAATATAAAGATGGGCGCACAGTAGTAGTTGACGTTAAGGGCTTTAGAACAAAGGAATATTTGCTGAAGCGGAAAATGCTGCTGTACAAACATCCGGATATGATTTTCGAAGAAGTCTGAGGAGGGGCAAAAACTTGATAACAAAATATGATCTGCGTAAATGTAAGTATTTAAAATTAGAGATGATTGATTTACAGGACCAAGTGAACGAACTGGTCAGCATGATGACATCGCCAAGAATTTCACAGCTAACAGGAATGCCTGGAGGTGGCAATGGCGGGCGTGACAATACAACCAACACTATTGCAAAGGTTGACGAATTGCGTAGTCTGTATAACGAAAAGTTTGATGCATTGGTAAGTTTGCAGCAGAAAATTGAAAAAGCAATCGAACCTTTATCTGCAGAAGACCAGATGATGCTGAGAATGCATTATTTCAGCAACTACACATGGGAGGAAGTGGCTGTACGTATGGGTATCAACTGGCGCAGCGTACACCGCCGCCATGCAGCCATCTTGGAAAGGCTGGCGCATGATGAAGAAGAAAAGAAAGAAACTGAACCTGAAAATCAATGACTGCTGTGGCAGGCAGCCTAGATGTGCATTTAATAAGCAAGGTGTTTTAGGGATTTACTGCCCATGCTGTAAAAGATTTGAGCTGGCGAGAGACGGGGAATTTTTCCTTGAAATGGTTCAAAGATGGAATAAAAAATCGTAAAAATATATGTTGTGACATTGTTTGACAGTATCCGCTGATGATATAATTATAATAAGCGGAGAAGAAAACAAGAGATGCAAGGGAGTGAAGCCCTGCTGCTGTAATGGCGGTGGGGCTTTTACTATGCCTTGGTAAGGGAGATGGCACAGTGATGACGAAAAATGAAATAGTTTTAACAATAGCTGCTGTGCTAGCCTTTGCCGGCGGTTTCGTTCTGCGCGGCGTTCTGCATACCTGCCCGGTGGCTGACACAAAAGTAGTTACCCAGGTCGAATACCGGGACAAGGTGAAAACGGAAATCGCTTATGTGCCTAAAGAAACTGTTATCTACAAGTCTGCTGATGGCAGCACTAAAAGCGAACCGGAAAAAACGGATATTGACGTGAAGCTCAACAAGCCGGTGCTGAATGTTAAGGTTAATGACAAGGCCTTCGTTGTAGCCAAAGCAGAGAATGAACAGTACCTGTTTGACAAGAATAAACTGACGCTGACGCAGACTAGCAGCACGGATATTAATATAAAGATACCGGTAGTTGATAAAACGCGGCGCTGGGGCATTGGTGCTGGTGTTTCTAAAGATGGCGCGGTAGGTGTTATTAACTTCCCGCTGAAAGGCAATGCTGGTGGTTGGGTAGCCGGCAGAGCTGATAACGTTATGGGTGGCGTTATGGTAAGATTTTAAAGATACCCGGGTGCAGGGGCAAGGTTCCCGAATGGGAGTAGATGCAAGTTGCGAATAGGACACATTGCAAATATTTGTAGCGCAGCTGTGCAGCTGGCGTCAAGAATCCCTTTCCCCCCTGCTTTTATATGCGTAGGTGAGCCGAGTAGCGAAGGCAGCGGACTGTAAATCCGTGACGTAAGATACAACGCTGGTGCAATTCCAGCCCTACGCACCAATAAGAATAACGAAAAGCCTGCGGGCGAAGTAGTGAGGGGCAGAAGCTGCGGTGACTGCCTTTATATATTTTCTGCCTTTGCCGGGCGTGGTTTTTGTTGAGTTTTTACCACGCCGGAACAGACTAATCACCTCCTTTTCCGGACGCAAGGACACCGCACTGCAATGCGGCGCGTCCGGCAAGGGTAGAAGAATTTGAGGTATATCATGGAGCACAGTAAAAAGTATAGGCTGATGGCTAATAAGCTGATACGCACTTTGCCGGAGTTTGCGGATATAAAGGCTGCTAAAGTAAAAATAGCCTACTTATCCAGCCTGGAAGAGAAGAAGCGCAATAAGCGGACGATATTTGCGGATTGTAACTTAGTGAGCGACCGCTACAGCTGGTGCTGCCCCTATGATTTTTTTATTGTGGTTTATGAACCGAATGTAGTTGGCTTTAGCGAAAAGCAGCTGGAAACATTGCTGAGGCATGAGCTGCATCATGTTGGCATTGATTTTGAGAAAGATGAAACAGGCTTTTACGTTGTGCCGCATGATGTGGAAGAATTTTGGGATATTATTGATGATGTGGGATTAAGGTGGTGTGAGATGGATGCCTACAAAGAAACAACTGGATAATTTGAAGAATGGAAAAGCTACAAGGTTTCGAAGCGGCGAGGAAGCGGTGAGGAATGGCAGAAAAGGCGGGCAGGCATCCGGTGAAGCACGCCGCCGCTTGAAGTCGTTCCGCGAGCTGGACGCTGACTTCACGACCGACGATGAGCGCAAGGAGATGCTGGACGCGCTGAAGCTGAAGGCTAAGCGTGGCAACATCAAGGCTTTTGAAATTTATCGCGATACCGTAGGCCTGAAGCCTAAAGAAAATGTGGAAATCTCCGGTGAGCTTGCTAATCCGTTTGCAGGGCTGACGGATGCAGAACTGAAAAAGCTGGCTGGTATGGATGGATAAGCAGCTTATAACATTGGGAGCAAAGATAGAACTTGCAAGACGCAGGTTCTTTTTTTACGCCCAGCTGAAGAACCCGGACTTCTACCGAAGCGACCGCAAGTACCTGCAGGAGCTGTGCGATACCTTGCAATGGTTCTTGACATCAGACAAGAAGATACTTGTGCTGAACATGCCTCCGCGTCATGGCAAAAGCTACACGGCCAGCAATTTCGTGGAATGGGCGCTAGGCAGGGATAACACCTTGCAGGTCATGATTGGCTCTTATAATGAAACACTGTCGACGCGCTTCAGTAAGAACGTGCGTGACAGCATCAGTGAGGCTAAGGCGGATATTTATAAGCCGGTCTATAGTGATGTATTCCCCGCCACCAAAATTAAGCGTGGCGACGGCGCTATGAACCTGTGGAGCCTTGAAGGGCAGCAGACAAGTTACCTTGCTACATCGCCAACCGGTACGGCAACAGGCTTCGGCTGCAGGCTGATGATCATAGACGATTTAATCAAGAACGCGGAAGAAGCCTATAACGAAAATGTTAAGGAAAAGCATTGGGACTGGTTCACCAATACCATGCTGTCACGTGGCGAGGGCAATTATAAAATCATCGTCATTATGACGCGCTGGGCTAGTGATGATTTGGCAGGCAAGGTGCTGGAATATTATCCGGCAGAAAAAATCGTGCATATCAACATGAAGGCAGTGCAGGATGACGGCAGCATGCTGTGTGATGGCGTGCTGGATGCTGAAAGCTGCATGGAGAAGAAGCAGCTTATGGGGCTTGATATATGGAGTGCGAACTACCAGCAAGAGCCTATCGACATCAAGGGCAGATTATATAGCGGCTTCAAGACATATGACGGTGCACTTCCTGCCTTTAAGCAGATTCGTGCTTATACGGATACGGCTGATACGGGCGCCGATTACCTTTGCTGCATTATTTATGGGCGCACCTTTGCGGATGAAGCGTATGTGCTTGACGTTTTATACACGAAAGAGCCTATGGAAGTAACTGAACCGGCAACGGCGAGGGCTCTGGAACGAAACAGCACGAATGTGGCACGCTTTGAAAGCAACAATGGCGGGCGTGGATTCGCCAGGAACGTGAAGAAGCTGCTGCATAGCAACCATACAACCATTGAAACCTTTACGCAGCACAAGAACAAGGCTGCAAGAATCTTGTCTAATGCTACGTGGTGTATGGAACATATTTATTTCCCAAGCGATTGGAAGAATCGCTGGCCGGAGTTTTATGCAGCACTGAGCAAGTACCAGAAGGAAGGCAAGAACACACACGATGATGCTCCGGATGCTTTGACCGGCGTGTGTGAGGACATCGTGGAGGTGGCAAGGCCTAAACCGATGCGTGTCAACTATTAGAGAGGTGAAAAAATGCGTAATGATAAACATGGATTATACAAAATGCTGGAAGATGGCTATGAAGGCTGCGGAGGCTTTCTTGACGGCAGCTATTTAACCCAGCACCCGCGTGAGGATGCAGGAAAGTACGGCATGAGGCGCGAGCTGGCGTACTATCTTAACTATCTGGCACCATGCGTTAATGCTCATGTAGCGCCAATCTTCAAAACACTGGCTGTGCGTGACTGGAGCGGCGCAGGCTCGGAGCTGTGGGAAACCTTCAGCAAGGACGTTGACTTCTTGGGCACCAGCATCCAGAACCTTATGAAGCAGGCTGCCTGCAGTGCGAAGCTGCAGGGCGTTGCTTATATCGTTATGGATAAGGCGCAGGGCGATACAGAGGATATGCGCGTGGCAGACCTGGAAGCAGATCGCAACAACCTGCCCTATGCTTTTGTGGTTAACCTCAACGCCGTCAAAGAAATTTGTCAGGATAAGCTGGGACGTATCACAAAGTTCGTTTTCGTGGAGCCGGATGCATTCCAGGAACAGACGATGGCAACACGCACACTGACGGTAGAAGGCTGGGAGCTTATCGACAGCAAAGGCAAGCACAGCGGAACCTGGAATCTTGGGCGCGTACCGGTTATTCCTCTGGTTAGCAAAGTGAGGAATAGTCATAATCCTTTCCCGCCTAGTGAATTCCTCAGCGTAGCTAAAACGAACCTTGCTATCTACAATATGTGCAGCTGGTTGGCTGACATCCTGGTAAATCAGACCTTCAGCGTACTGTGTTACCCTTCGAGTGACCCGGACAGCATCAATATCGGCACCAACAATGCGTTGGGATATCCTCCGGAGAGCAGCCACGCACCTGCGTTCATCGCTCCGCCTGACGGCCCTGCAACGGTGCTGGCAGCGCAGATTGCTACGCTGCAGCAGGAGATTTACCGCATGGCAGTTGTGGTCAACGTAACAGGCTCCAGCAAGCAGCAGAGCGGGCAGGCGAAAGCGTGGGATTATGAGGCAACCAATCAGATCTTATCCGATTTTGCAGACCTCGTGGAAGCAGCGGAAGAGAATCTGGCAAGGCTGTTCAGTATCTGGACCGGTGTGCCGCTGGAATACAGTGTGAACTACCCGAATGACTTCAAAATCAGTGAGGTTGAGCAGGAGCTTGCTAATGCTGAAATTGCTAAAGGCTTGAACTTTGGCGATGAATTTAACATGGAAGTATTCAAGCGTGTGCTTACCAGCTATCTGCCGGAGCTTAAGGCTGATGACTTTGACGCGCTGGTGAAGACCTACGAAGAGCACTTGGAGCAGGAAAAGCTGGATTATAGCCATGCTTTTGGTGATAATGGCGGTGGCGATGATGGCGACAACGGACAGACTGGCGCAGCTGATTAACAAACTGAATAAGAGCTGGCGTAAGGATGCAAAAAAAGCGATAGCTTACTTACAAAGGCTACTTTCTAGTGGCATGAAGTTTGAAGAGGCGCTAGATAATGTGCAGCGCCACTATGGTAAGCTGTTTACGCTACCGGGACTGAGGCCTGCACTTGTAGAAGCAGCTGCTTGCGCCTATGGCATTGTTCCAAGCGTGTTAACTACGGCGCAGGTCAAGCTGATGGGCGAGCAGCTGGCTGGCAAATGGGATGAAAGCGGCATGACGCTGTCTGAAAAACTGCATGGCGTAGGCGTGAAGATGCGCGGTGCTATTGTAAGTACGCTGCAGGAACAGATGCGTCGGAACAAGACCTGGACTGAGGCTGCAAGGGCGTTGTATGACGGTTATGGCGACGATGGCCAGAACGTATATAACGGCGGCAAGGATATTATCAGCAGGCAGGACCTGCCGAAATATCTGCAGAAGGTAAGGATGGCTACCGGCAACGACCTGCAGGCATTGGCTGAACAAAGGCAGGCCATTGACAAAATCAATCGTCTGGCCAGAAATGGCGCTCCCAACAAGGCGCTGCAGGCAGCCTACAATGAATTGATGGAAGCAGTACAAAAAGGAAACGAAAAGGCTATTGAAAAGGCCGTGGAAGTTGCTGTCAATGAAAAATCCCGCTATGTTGCCGAACGTATCACCAGAACTGAGATGGCGAGAGCATGGGCTGATGGCTTCATAGCTAAGATGCAAAAAGACGCTGATATTGTGGCTGTGAAATTCAAATTAAGCAGCCGTCACCCTGTTTTCGACATCTGCGATATGTACGCCAAAGCTGATATGTATGGGTTGGGTGCAGGTATATATCCCAAGGATAAGCTGCCGCCTTTGCCAGTGCACCCGCATTGCTTATGCCGGTACGTGGAAGTCATTGAAGGCGAAGTTGATATGCAGCAGCAGCGCGACCAGGTGCGGGAAGCTGGCGATAAATGGCTGAATAGCTTGCCGGAGTCACGCAGGGCGCAGGTGCTGGGGCGTGACGGTTTGAAGGCGTGGAAAGATGGTGAAGACTGGCGCAAGTATATGCGTGGTTATGCTGGACTGCGGGAAGCGGAGAGCAGGCTGAGTGATTTGTCGGCAGGTGCTATATCTGGCGCTTTGAATGATAAGAACGACCCAGATTATACTAGACGTTATGAGCATGCGGAAAAATATTATGAAGCACGTCGCAAGAATGGTATACATGCTTTTGTTAATAAAATACACAAAAATACAGGGTATCCTAAAAAGCGTCTGGAAAGCATTTTTAAACATGTATTTATTAATGAGTACGATTTAGCTGATGGACATCATCGTTTTTATCCGAACTTTGAAATGTCACAATCTTTTCAAAGACTTTTGGAAGGTAAAAATATTCAAGAACATGATGTATTGATGCTTAAACATGAACATTTAGAATTTGCTATTATGAAAAAAATAGGGTATAATTACGATGAAGCACATGATTTAACCAATACGAAATATAATTACTCACTAGCTGAAAGGTACTGGAGAGAAAAAAATGTTGACGCTTGAATTATTAAAATTAACAGATGAATACGTACAATACAAGTTTTTCCCCGAAGATGATAAAAGTAATTTTGGTATTGTACAGGTTGATGTTAAAGAGCCTGCAAAGCGTTTTGTTGTACAAGATGCCAAGAATGTTTCTGGAATGTATAAAGGGATGGCAATGGTCAGGGTTAGCTTGCTTGTAAAAAATGGTGAGTTCCCGCAGACTAGCGCTTGTGCTTGGTGTTGACGATTTAGAAAGATAAATATAGGTTTACAAGCAGATTTTGAGCGAAAACTCAGAGTCTGCTTTTTCATTGGGGATGTAATAATTTAACATCGTTAATCAAGCACGTGTAACAGCGTGCTTTTTTATTGCCCAGGAGAGGGCGCAATATAGGGCGGAGACCCATGATATGGAGGTATCAGAAATGGAAATGAAACAGGTTTACGAAGCACTGGAAAAAGTTGAGAACGGTGCTGACCTCATCGCTGCTATCAAGGGCGAAATCAACACTCTCAACAACGAAGCTAAGAAGCACCGCACGGCAGGAGAGCAGAGTGCGACAAAGCTGAAAAGCATCTTGGAGGCTGTTGGTTTGGTCGATGGCGACGATGTGGTAGACAAAGCCAAAGGACTTAAGACTACATTAGACCAATTTGCCCAGGGCGGCAAAAAGCCTGATGAGGTCGCAAAGCAGATTGCTGACTTAACCGCACAGGTTGGCAAGGTCACTAAGCAGCTGGCTGATATGACCGAAACCGCCAAAGCCGAAAAGACCAAGCGTCTTGACGGCATGAAGATGGCTAAGGCTGTTGAACTGCTGACTAAGGGCAACGCTGCGAGCCCGCAGAACATGGCTAAGCTGCTGGAAGGCAGCATCGTTGTCAAAGACGATGAAAGCCTTGCCTATACCGGCAGCGACGGCAAAGAAATCAGCCTGGAAGATGGTGTTAACGGCTGGCTGAAGGAGAACAGCTGGGCAGTTAAGGCCAATGGCGCAGGCGGTGGCGGCAGCAATGGTGGCGGCAGCGGTTCTGATGATCCATTCCTCTGTGGCTTTAATTCTTAATGACGAAAGAGAGGATTTTTTATTATGGCTATTAACTATGCAGACAAATATAGCGCAAAAATTGACGAGCGCTTCAAGACCGGTGCGCTGACTGCTCCGGCAATCAACAACGATTATGATTTCACCGGCGTGCAGACTGTAAAGGTTTATTCTATTCCTACCGCAGGCATGAATGATTACACTTCTACCGGCGCAAACCGTTATGGTACCCCGGCAGAGCTGGAGGATTCCGTTCAGGAGCTGACCTTGACTAGGGACCGTTCCTTCACCTTCACCATCGACAAGAGCAACTATCAGGATACCGGCATGCTGAAAGAAGCCGGTGCAGCATTACAGCGTCAGATTGACGAGGTAATTATTCCGGAGCTGGATATTTATCGTCTGGCAAAAATCGCTGCAGGCGCTAAGAACAGCGCAACCGCTGCAGTTACCAAGGCTAACGCTTACAGCGCCTTCCTCGACGGCACCGAGAAGCTGACCGACGAGAAAGCTCCTTTAGGTAACCGTATTGCTTATGTGGCTGCTTCTTACTTCAAGCTGCTGAAACAGGATGAATCCTTCATCAAGGCTTCTGATCTGGCACAAAACATGTTGGTAAAAGGTCAGGTAGGTATGGTTGACGGTATTCCTATTATCGTTGTACCTGCATCCTACATGCCGGCGAAAACTGCGTTTATCATTACCAATCCTATCGCCTGCTGTGCTCCTGTTAAGCTGGCAGATTATAAGATTCATGATAACCCGCCCGGTATCAACGGCTGGTTGGTTGAAGGCCGTGTGCGCTATGATGCATTCGTTCTGGAAAACAAGAAAGGTGCTATCTACGTACATAAGACTGCTGCAGAATAATGAAAAGCGTAGGAATTACGCGCGAATTTGATAAGCTGGTGCGTGCTTTCGAGGCCGCACCGGTCCAAACGCGCGATATGGTACGCAGGCAGGTGAAGATGGCCGTCAGAGATGTCAGGGAATATGCGCGTGACCATCATCGGTTCGTTACCAGAAGCGGTATGACTGAAAAAAGCATTATGAGCTTGGCTAAAGACAACCAAGGTACAGTTATGCTTACAAACAACATAGCGCGATGGCAGCATGAAGGTACTAAGCCGTATGTGATTGTGCCACGCAGTAAAAAGGTGCTGCGCTTTGCCGTAAACAAGGAATTTGTCTTCAGCAAGCGTGTGCGTCACCCCGGCATAAAGGCGGACCCTTTTCTTTACAAGGCAGCTGATGTTATGCAGCCTGTTATTGTCAGCAGATTTGCCAAGGCTTTAGACAGTCTGCTGGGAGGTTTATAATGGATTACATTGATTTTGGAGATATACAGGACGCGGTATTGAATTGTACCTATGATGATATTGCTTATGGCAATGAAATCATAAACAGCTTGGCAAGCAGGCTGAAGGTAACCGATATTCCCGAGCCTGTACCCTACATAGTCAAGCGCTTGGGCGTTGTGGCAGCCTGCTATAACAGATGCCTGCTGCAGACCGGTACAGACCCTACAACAGTATTCAACGGCGCTGGCGGTGTAGAAAACAGCGACATATACGCACAGAAGCTGAAGCTGTACAAGGCTGAGATGGAACGCCTTATGGCAAGTCTTACAGCTGCTGATTTTGGCGTTACCGGAGGGCAGGGGAGAGCAAGTATTCCTCTGTATCGTTCATGAGCAGACGTACCGAAATCACAGATGTTATCATGGGACTTTTGCAGGACCAGATGCCGGAAGTCCATTGGAGCAGCCTCGTTACCGGTGCCGGCCGTGGCAATAAGCTGGAAGGCACTGTGAGCTGTGACCGTATCACCTATGTGGAGATGACTAAGAGCGGACGCAAGGGCGTACTGACATACAGCATCTACCTGTTGGATACGGCAAGCGTTGAAGGCGTCGATGCCTTGGCTGATAAGCTGGATGCCTTGCTGACGCATTATCACGATTTAGGCGGCTGGTGTATTGACAGCCAGGTTAAAGAAATCGTTTTTGGCGTGGCGCAGGGCAAGGCTGATGCAGGCATGGCGCTGATTACCTATGAAGTTTATTTTGATTGTTAGGAGGAACAGATATGAGTGAATATACTTTCCCAACCCGCACCGATGCGACCAGCACTGCGACTGCGGGCAAAGATTATTTGATTTACCTGAATACCGGCACTACCGAAGCAGCTCCGACCTGGACTCTTCTGGGTGGCCAGCGCAGCGGTGATTTGAACCGTGAAGCTGACGAGATTGATGCTTCCCATAAGACTTCCGGTGGTTGGAAATCTACTCTGCCAGGTTTGCGCAGCTGGTCTATCGACCTTGAAACCGTTTACCTTGCGGGTGATACCGGTGCCAAGTTCTTGGAGGCTGCTTTTTTGGCAGGCAAGCAGGTGCATGTTAAATTTGAATATCCGGATAAGAGCTTTGTTACCGGTTGGGGTTCTATTACTGAATGCTCTCTGAGCACTCCGCATGATGATGTTGCTACTCTTAAAGGCACCATCAGCGGCGACGGTCCCCTCAGCGAACAGAGCAAGGGCTGATTCTTAAAATAAGGCTGGCGTAAAGCTGGCCTTTTCTTATATGGAGGATAACGAATGAAAAAGATTGACATTAAGGCTTTTGGTGAAGGTCAGCAGATTTGGTTTAATATCGGTCGCCTGCGCCGTGTAGAGGACATGTTGAAATGTCCGATTGGCGAGGTGCTGCAGGACGCTGACAAGCTGAGTCTGAAGAATCTGCTGGTACTGCTGAGCGTAGGCATGAGCCAGAACGGCAATAAGACTGAACAGTATTATGCTGAAAAGATTGATGAGGCCATGGAAAACGGCTACAGCATTGCCGATATCCAGCTGCCTGTTGTGAAGGCTGTGGCTGCCAGCGGTATTTTAGGCGTGGGAGCTTATTATCAACTGTTCCCGGACGAGCTGACTGATGAGCAGAAGGCTGATATTGAATACGAAAAAAACTAATTAGCGAGGGTGGTGGCTGCGTATCTATGCGGACATGGTACAATGCAGCTAAAACCCTTGCTTTTGGTGAATTAAGGCTCAAACCTTGGGAGCTTGACAGGCTTTCGGTGTTTGAGTTTAACGACATGGTCGATGCATGTAATGAAATAAGAATGGCAAAGCGGTGGGAAACGGCTTATTGGGTAGCTAACATCATTTCCCCGCATCTCCGCAAGCCTGCCAAAGCAGGTACACTGATGCGGCCATTCCTGAAGCAGAAGACCAAAGAAGAGCAGGCAAGGGAGCGGGAACGCTTCTATGCTGATTTTGAGCGTCAGAGGAAGGAGGCAGGCAATGGCAAATAAAGAAATATCCGTCAAAATTACAGCGGATAGCAAACAGGCTGAGCAAGGCTTCAGCAGAACTGCAGCAGCAGTAGAAGCTGCAGGTGAAGCTGCCGGCAGAATGTCCGCAAAAATGAGCAAATCGACAGCTATTCTTACCGATATTGCCAAGATGTTTCAGCAGCTGAATTCTGACGTGAAAGCAATGCGCAAGAGTCTGGACAGCATCGACAGCAAGAATGTACGGCGTGTAGGTGATGGTCTGGAAACTGTCAGCAAGCAGTCCAAAAAGGCAACCAGCGGAATAAAAGGCTTTGCTGATAAATGCAATAAGATGACCGGAGCGCTTAGCGCTATTGCTGCAGTGCAGTTAGGCAGCGTCTTCACCGGTATGGCGGGCGGTATTCTTAATATGGGTATAGCATCTGTACAGGCTGCAGCACAGATGCGTCAGTATGAGATTGCCTTTCAGACCATGCTGAAATCTGCTGAGGCAGGTACGCAGATGCTGAGGGATTTACAGCAGTTTGCTGCAGAAACACCCTTCGACGTACCCAGTGTTGTAAGCGCAGGTCAGCAGCTGATGGCGTTCGGCTTTAAGGCTGAAGAGATTATCCCTATGCTTACGAATTTAGGCGATGCAGCCAGCGGTTTAGGCTTAGGGACTGAAGGCGTGAGCCGTCTTGCATACGCATTAGGGCAGATGCAGACTAGCGGTAAGCTCAATGCTCAGGACATGATGCAGCTTACCAGCGCGGGTATTTCGGCATGGGATATGCTGGCGCAGGCTGCAGGCAAAACAGTAGCTGAAATGAAGGACCTTTGCTCTAAAGGCGCTATTGATTCTAAAGCAGCCGTGCAGACCATTATCGCAGGCATGAACGATCAGTTCGGCGGTATGATGGCCAAGACTTCGGACGAAGTTGCCGGTCTTCTGGCAAACATCAAAGAAACTGCCGGCAATACTTCCGCTGCTGTAGGCAAATATCTGACGGAAGCCTTTAACATCAAGGGTATCTTAAAGGATGTGTCTGACAGACTGGGAGAGTTTCAGCAGAAGATGCAGACGGCTACAGAGCAGGGCAAGAGCATGGGCGACGTCATCAAAGAGTGCGTGCCTGCTCCTGTTATCGCTGTAATAGGTGCATTTGCTGCAGTGCTTGTTGTTGTATCGGTTGCAGCCGTAGCGACGTTAGGCGCGGTGCTGGGACTTTCTGCAGGTATTGTGGCTGCTGGTGCTGCAATCGGTGCTGCTATTGCGCTGATAATCGTCTATTGGGATGATTTGGCTAATGCGGTAAAGGCAGCTGTCCAGGGTATACTTGATACTGTTGTTATCATCGGTACTGCTGTTACAGAAGCTATTCTGGGCGTTGTACGGTGGATTCTTGATACGATAGGCGATATGTGGGCAGATATTACAGGTGACCATAATAATTGGTTTAACGATTTTGCCGATATGCTTGGCGATGCTATGGATGCTGTGGAAGATTTCGCCAGAAAGGCTATAGCTTGGTTTGATGAAGTTTTTGCAGCAAAGCAAAGAGCAACGGCTACAGAAAGTTCAGCTGATGATGGTCATGGTGGTGCCGGTGGCAGCTATGGTGATGATTCTTCTGCTGAAAAGCCTGAAAAACGACCTGCGATACCAAAAAGGCCGCTTATAATCCCAAGCAGAGATACCAATGTAGCTAGAACAGGTGGCAATAGCCGAAATGAGAATTTTGCCTTGAAAGCTGCGCAGGAAGAAAATAAGATTAAGCAAGAAAGGCTCAAAATAGAAAATGAATATGTGCGCTTAAAATTAAAAAAGGAAAAAGATTTGTTTGAAGCTCAAAATGCTATTGCAAAAAAGTATGGTACCGACGCTCAAAAGTTAAGCATAGAACTTGCAGAAATTGAGTTTAAGAAAAAACAGGAGCTGCAGGAAGAGAAACTGGCCTACACGGAACAGATGCTTGCTGCTGAAAATGCACTTAAGGAAGCGCAGCTGCGTGGAGCTTCCCAAAAAGAGCTGGACATGCTCAAGGAAAAGCTGGCTTTGCTTAAGGAAACCCATCAATATACGATTGATAACATCAATCAGACTGCTGCTAATCAAGCTGCTACTGCTCAAACTGGTTATAATAACCAGAAAATCGGTTGGCAGGCTAATTATAATGCTTCTGGTACTGTTGGACAGATGACGATGGCTAACGGTAAGTGGAAAGAAGAAGCTACTGAATCTGTGAATAGTAGTCCTTGGCTAGACGATAAACTAAAATTGGAAGCGCTGACTGCAATCAATCAGAAATACGATGAGCAACAGCAGAAAATCAATACCATAAGCAAGATTCAGCAGACTAGCAATCAGCTGGCGAAGGATTTTTCCGGTGCTATAACTGACTGGATTACCGGAGCTCAGAGCTTCGGAGATGCTATGAAAAACATTCTGCAGCAGCTCATTGCACAGCTTATTCAGGCAGCTATTTATGCAACTATCGTAGCTGCTTGCACTGGCGGCGGTGGTGGCTTTGCTGCGCGTTGGAAGGGTGCTTTCGGCAAAGGCCTTGCAACAGGTGGTTCGGTTGATGGCCCCGGTACCGGTACGAGTGATAGTGTTCCGGCAATGCTCTCTAATGGCGAATATGTCCTGAATGCTCAGGCTGTAGACCGTTTGGGCGTACCGTTCCTTAATGGCCTGAATACGGGACGTTTGAGAGGATTTGCCAGCGGTGGTCTTGTCGGTTCCGGCGGTGTTGCCGGTTATAAGGCAGAACGTGGCAGCAATAGCGGGCAGGTCCAGAGTGTTAATCTGTCTATGAATGTTTCTGCAATGGATGCTTCCAGCTTTGGCGATTTCCTTAATCGTGGCGGGCTGGATGTTGTTCGTCAGGCATTGTATGACAATAACCGCAATTTCGCGAGCGAGGCAGGTGTGTGGTAATGGGATATAGTAAGTTTCCGGATATCAGGCGGTTTTCATGGGAAAGCTCTAAACAACAGAGCTGGAATACTACCGTACAAAAATCTGCCTCTGGGCGCATAAGGACAATGACCAATCAGCTATATCCGGCATGGACCATCAAGGCCAGTTATAATGCTTTGACGGATGAGGAAACTCGACAACTATTGGGCTTCGTCGCTGAAAGAAAAGGGCGGTATGAACCATTCCTTTGGCTAGATCCGGAAGATTATAGGGCTACAGGTGTAACTTTGGTTAATACTAACGGCTATTACCAGGCGCTTATGAATGTAGGCGGTTATGTTGAACCGGTAGAACATATTGAGCATGTGACGGTGTATGTTGATGGTGTTAAACAAGCTGATAGTGCATATAGTGTAGAAGATGGTGCTATAAAGTTTAAGACAGCTCCTAATGGTACTGTTACGGCGGATTACACATATTATTGGCTAGTGCATTTCAGTGAAGATGGTATAACCATTAACAAAATCTTCGATAACATAAATAAAGCATCTATAACATTGGAGGTGGTACGATGAAATCAGTAAGCGAAGAACTATCTAATTACCTGAACCGGGAAAAGAATATGATATGCAATGATTTGATTGAACTGCACCTGGCTGATGGAACTGTGCTTTATTATACAAATGCCGATAAAACTGTTGAATATAACGGCAACATATACAAGCATAATGAGCTGCTGCTGCAACGCCAACAGGTGAAAATCAATGATTGCCTTGTAGTTGATACTATGACAGTAACAGTTTTTGCTAAAAATGATGCAAAGATTGGTAACAAAGGCATTATGCTGGCGGCGCATGACGGAACCCTGGATAGAGCGACTTTGCAGCTTAAACGATGCTTTTTTGACAGTGATTTTAACATTTTGGATGTTCTGGGTGTGTTTGGCGGTAATGTGGAAGTAAAAAAATGCGCCGGACTGCGGCTAGAATTGACTGTTAAGGCCAAGACACAAGGACTGAGTCAAGAATTTCCGCGCCGAAAATACTATCCGCAAGGTGCTTATACAACAACCGGCGGCAAGGTGACAGCAAGCAGTAATGACAGTGAAAGCTGTATTATTGCTCCGTTTGTGCCGCTTAAGGAGGTACTGATGTAATGGATATGGTAAAAGAAGCTTATACTTGGCTCGGCACTCCACACCGTAACTTCGCTAAGATTAAGGGTGTGGGTGTAGATTGCGGCATGCTGCTAATTGGTGTGCTGGAGGGTGCGGGCAAAGTAAAAAAGGATGCTATTGAAATACAACCGTATTCCAACGAATGGCACTTGCACCACAGCGATGAATGGTTCAAAGGATATGTAGAAAAATACTGCGACGAAATATCGCCTGTTGATATTCAGCCAGGCGATTTTATTTTGTATCAGTTTGGCCGCTGCTGCAGCCATGGCGCTGTGTATGTGGGGAATAACAAGATAATTCACTCCGTTGTGGAGCAGGGAGTTATTCTGTCGCGTATGGATGACATTATGCTGTTTGATGCACATGGAAAATCGCGCTTGCGCTATGTATATCGGTTTAGGGGGAATAAATAATGGGCATATTCAAAGCACCTAATTTTACTACCCGCGCCGAAAAAATTTCAAGTTTTACTGTCAGTACGGCTGAATATGGTTCCTGTGTTATGGAACTGTTGGGGACAACTCGTATTAGCGGAAATGTGCTTTACTATGACGATTTTACAGCTCATGAACATCGTGAAACACATCGCAGTGGTAAAGGCGGTGGTGGCAAAACTACAACCATCACCTATACTTACACAGCTGCTATTATCTTAGGTTTATGTGAAGGACCGGTAGCGGGTATTGGCAAGGTATGGATTGACAAAGATTTATATACCTATCCGCATGAAAATATTGGACTGACTCTTTTTAGCGGAACTCCGGATCAGGAACCATGGGGTTATGTTACTGCTAAGCATCCGGAAAAAGCATTGCCGTATGCATGTCTTGCTTATATGGCCGGTGTTGCTGATTTAGGTAGTAGCGCCAGTCTGCCAAATTATAATTTCGAAGTCAAGGGGCAATTGTTAGACACTGGCGATGGGGTAGATGTCAATCCGGCAGATTACATTTTGTATATTTTGAATAAAGTAGGTATGAGTGATGCCGGTATAGTTGGAATTGACAACTATCGCGCTTACTGCAAGGCTGCTAATTTGTTGATAAGCACCCCTAGTGATGCAACCGAGGCGAGAGCAGCCAGGGATATTATCAATGAAATTGCAAGCTTGACCAATGCTTATATATTCTGGTCGAACGATACTTTTAAAATTGTTCCTAGGGAAGATCGTGCTATAGGAGATTGGAAGCCGAATAATAAGGTTATGTATGACCTTACTCCGGATGATTTTTTAGCGCAGAGTGATGGCAGTTGCGTGAGCTATAGTCGCAAGGATAGCAGTGAGCTGTATAACCGTTTCAGTGTGGAATTCTTGAATCGTGAAAATGCTTATGCAAAAGAATCTGTAAGCTACGAAGATACTGCAGATATAGCTGTTAATGGCGTAAAGCAGGCCAATACAATCAGTGCAAACTATATCTACACAAAGACTAGGGCAGTAATATTAGCTGAAGCTGCAGCACGCCGAAATAAATATGAGCGCAATAAGTATACGTTCAAACTAGGCTGGGCTTTTTGTCGCTTAGAGGTTGGCGATATGGTAACTTTGACTGACACTAATATGGGACTTGATAGAGTACTGGTAATGATTGATAGCCTTACGGAAAGCGCTACTGGTGAGCTGACATTTACGGCAATCGGCCGTCCGCCTATGGAAGTTGGAGAGACGGAATTCGATGTGCATGAAAATGAGCGGCCTTACATTAACTTCAATTTTGAGCCTGGCTTTATTGCTCCACCTGTAATCTTTCAACCAGATCCGTCGTTGATGTATAGCGATAACGAACTTTGGATTGCAGCAAAAGGGCAGAGCAAATATTGGGGCGGTTGCAATATTTGGGTTAGTAATAATGATAATGGTTACAGATTGCTGGGGCAGGTGACCAGCTCAGCGCAATATGGCGAGCTAGCAAGCGATATAGCCAAGGATGCAACGGAGTTGGAAGTTAGTATTAACGGCCAGCTTATCAGCGGTTCTGCTGATGATGCTGAAAACGGAGATACGCTGCTGTGGTGCGATGAGGAAAGCTTTAGCTATACTACGGCAGAGCTTTTGGATAATGGCAATTATAAACTGAGCGGGCTCGTAAGAGGACAGTATAACAGTGATGCAGCTCCGCATAAAGCAGGGGCAAAATTAGTGCGCTGCGATGATGGCATTTTCAAAACAACGTTCCTGGACAGCGACGATGGTAAAACTGTTTATTTTAAGTTCACCAGCTTTAACATTTTCATGGGTAATGAACAGAGCTTGGCGGATGTACCGGTATATCAATACATTATTCGCAAACGCCATACATTCCCGCCGAATGTTACTAATCTTGATGTAGAAGTGCTGCACAACGGCCAACGTCGGTATTATTGGGATTTTGAATATCCTAAAATTAACAATATCAGCGGTTTCCGGATGAAATATATACAGGGCAGTATACCAAACTGGGAACGTGGCTTCGAAGTACAGGACGGCCTTATAACAGTACAGCCTTATGAAACCAATACAGTCCGCCAAGGCGTGCATACCATCATGATTAAGGCAGTGAATAGCAGCGGCAACGAAAGCAAAAAGTTCGCCAGTGTATTAGTAAACTTTGCTGAGCCTTTGGAAGACAACGTGCTTTATCGCGTCGATTTTGCTGAGAATGATTGGGAAGCAGTCGAAACAGATGGCAGCAAGCGTACGGATGGGTATATACATAGCACTATGGCAGTAACGCACTGGGTAGATAAAACTAACTACTATTGGGATAAGCCTGCAGCTCCGTATTGGGGAGCAGTGAATTACAAATCATTTGTAATGACAACTAAACTTATCGCGCCTGCCGGTGGTAATTTCTTCCTGGGATATGACATCTTGAATGCTACCAACATCCTCTACAAAATAGCTAATAAAGATAATATCTGGAAACAGTATGCTACGAAATTTGACGTGCGTGCTGGCGATGAAATTCAACTGAAAATAGCAGCACCAGCTGGACAGGAAGAAACTGTGGTTAAAGCTCTTATGGCTGTAATTGATGTTCCGGACCGCGAAGAGCATTTTGAAAATATTACTGTGCCTGAAGAAGGCATTGAGCTGCCTATAGTTACGCCTAACTATCAGACGACAGCGGTAAGGGTAGACAGTATTACAAGTGAGCTGCGTGGCACCTATCAGCTCGATATCGTCAGCCGTACACCTTGCAAGATACGCTTTTACCGCATCAATAACGATGCTGGCTGGAGCCGTGACCCTGTGGCTGTTGTGGCAGATGTAACATGGCAGGGATTTGAAAAGGAGGTAATTGAGTAATGGCTGTAGGAGACGTTTTTGTCCTGGATGAGAAACAGGGAAAGACTTATAACCGCATCGACACTACCGCCAACTGGCAATCAGTCAACCCTGTGCTGGGTGCCGGAGAATTTGGCGTCGAGAAGCTGACTGGCGGAAAATGCAACCTTAAGGTGGGTGACGGCTCGACCGCATGGAACAGCCTGCCCTACCTTGTGAAAAACGGTTAATTAGAGAGGAGTGAGGCTAGATGTCATTACCAAAAATTTTAGATTTTAGTAATTACAACAGATATCCGGGTGATGATAATCCGACAACTGATGCTGATATGCAAGATTATCTCAGTAATCAAAATGAGCTGGCCAAGGCGCTGACCGACCGCCTTTGGCAACCGGAAACACAATACAAGGTGGGCGATATTGTTGCATCGCCCTCAATGCCGCCCGGCCTTGTAGCTGTCTGCGTTATTGCAGGCGCTACCTCAGACGTGGAGCCTGCATGGACAGGCAACGAGACAACGGTGGTTGACAATTACTGCACGTGGGAGATGAGGCTCGCCTATAGCTATGCGTTGGCGACTAATGACGATGTACAAAACGCCCACGACGGCCAGAGTGCTGAGGCGACACATCTGCTCAACATCGGCAATGTGTCTAAAATTTTTGCCCTCGTGCAGAGCAAAATCACGGCGTTGTTTGGCAGGAATAACGTCCTGCCAAAAGAGTACGGCGGCACAGGTGTGAGCGCTGCCGGCGCCGACGCATTGCTCAAAGCATTAATCGGCAGCGGCTCCATTGGCTCCAGCAGCCAGCCTATCTATTACAAGGACGGCAAATTCTATGCTGGCGGGTATACGTTTAGGCTTAACCACAACACAACGGACGATAAAATCCCTGTTTTTTCAAATGGCGTTCTTGATTACATCCTAAAGAGTGAGTTGGCTAACGCGACAACAGGCGGTGGCATTGTAGCCGCCCTGCTGGAGCAGAACGGCTATGTAAAATTTAGCAATGGGCTAATTCTGCAGTGGGGAGTTAACATAGGACAAGCATCTCTACAAACGTATTCTTATCCTATT
>OBLI01000238.1_pt1 | contig 59905 bp, 51 predicted proteins | sample 1519701 | NCBI WGS metagenome assembly OBLI01 (sample SAMEA3663005, study PRJEB22513) | pig gut metagenome | biome: pig gut; feature: pig-associated habitat; material: faeces | place: France | collected 2012
ACCGTCATCTGATAATGATAGGCGACAAATATCAGTCAGAATATGCGGGTCTCGCTTATGCGCATTCGGATTACGCCCCCTCGGATACGCGTACGTACTTCGGCTCTCGCCTTTGCTTAAAGAGCGAAGCTCTCGCCACGTATTGCGGTAAACAATTCATCAGTCTTTGGGCTGACTTCTGTCTAATTAAGAAATAACAGCAATTTGATATTGACTAATGCAGATTAAGCGAAAGACAAAGGTTTCACGCACACGAAAAGCGACAGCACCGCAGGCAAGTTCCGACTTGTTTACGGTGCTTTGCCGTAGCGATTTGGGCATTGAATGTGTGAAAGAGTACCGCTTTCACAGTACCCGTAAGTGGCGGTTTGACTACGCCATACCCGAGCATAAAATTGCTATTGAGGTGGAGGGCGGTGTGTGGACGGGCGGACGGCACACGTCCCCGAAGGGTTTCCTCGGTGATATGGAGAAGTACAACACCGCCACGGTGATGGGGTGGCGTGTGCTAAGAACAACACCGGACAGGTTGCTTACGAACGAAACGTTGGCGATGATAAGAAAAAGTATGACAGACTCTACAAAAGATAATTGACTATTAATAACAACCGATATTAAATTTGTCACCATGGAGAGCATTATCAAAGGCATACGAAAGAGGCGAGCTGGTCTTACGTTTTACAAAAACGGAAGAATAGACATTGCTGCAAACGTTTCAAAAGAATTGGAATTGAGCGAAGACTGTGCAATAGATATTTTGCAAGACAATGGAGAATACTATCTGCGAAAGACTGCAGTGCAGAAATATATTCAGCCCTCACTAAAATGTATGCGAGCAGGTAAAAATAGTCGTTCGTTTCGGATATTCTCGGTTGCCCTTTGCAAGTGTATGTATAATATTGCAGATGTAGTAGCGACAACAGAAAAATTTGCACTGCCGACCGGTTCTCCAATAAACAACAGGAAATACGGATTACTAATCCCGATAATAACGAGAATTGTGTTATGAGTGAATTTAATGAGATTTTTTTTGAAGGTCTGGCAAATGTACCGTCAGACTATGACTGCAAAGACGGACAACTTGCAGCCTCGGTAAATTGCATTGCCGAAGATGCAGGACTACGACCTTTACCGGAACCGACAGTGCTGTTCACATTAGAGGAAGGCGAGAAGTTATTGATAATCCACAAAGTGGCATTGCAGACAAATTATATCCTCCTCAAAGATGGTAAATTGTCGTGGATTGTGAAAGGCAAAGAAACGGAAAGAAAAGAGATAAAAGGAGTGCCGAGTTTTACAAGTGTGGGTGATGTAGTTCCAATCGGAAATACTATTGCGGTGTCCACAAATGCAGGACTTGTTTACTTTCTGTGGAAAGACTATAATTACAAGTATCTTGGTAGCAGACCGGAATTGCCGACGATAAAGTTCGGGCTGTGGGGTCCGAGTACAAGATATTCACATTTTTGGGGAATAGATTACCATAACTTAGACGAGTTTGCTTTGCCAAATATTTTCTTTAGTGTCACAGAGATAGGGCAGGAACCGACAAAGAGTGATTACGCAGATGCTACGACTGCGATATATGGGGCTGTATTGGCTAAAATGGCAGAGACCGCAACAAAAAAAGGAAAATTCTGGCAGCCATTTTTCGTGCGATACGCTTATAAGTTGTATGACGGGTCATACGTGTGGCATTCAGCCCCGGTATTGATGTTGCCAACAACTCATACTCCGATGATTGACGTCCCTCAAAATGAGATGTATAAAAAAGGCGATAAAACATACATAAAAAATGCTAAGTTATATAATGCCGTCAATACGTTAGTGTATAGTGCGCTTAATACTGCGAATCTTTCAAATTGGACTGATATAATACAAAGCGTAGATATATTCGTCAGTGCGCCACTTTGGACCTTTGACCAATCAAAGAACTTAGAGTATACGATTCGAGGTGACATAATGACAACATATCCGTCAATTTTTTTTCAATACTGCTGTTATTCAAGTCATTTATACGACAAGCGAACTAATCAACTTGATACACAAACGGACTATCTTGAAGGAGACTATTATTACTATCAAAATCAAACGAATAAGTATGGAGAATTAGTTATCACCCCTAAAGACTCAGATGTCTCATCAATTAGTTTTTATGCGTTTAGAATTCCTACCCGAGATGACTTTTTCAAGGACTTGTGCGATGTGCATACTTTCTATAAAGTATCAGAGATAAATATAGAAGATTTGAAGGATACTACCGACATGGAGACACCTGTTCCTCTTCTATACAAAGACTTGACAAACTTAGTAACATTTGCAACGCTTCCGGACGATTATCAATCACGACACACAATAACTCCTGACTCGCTGTATGCGTACAATAGCAGACTCAATATCGGCGGAGCATCAATAACTCCTCCCCCTCCCTTTTCAATCTGGGATATGCTCCCATTCAGGACCGTCACAGGTTCGTCAACATATCGTATAACAATAACTGTGCTTTCACAGATAAACGGAGTAAAAACTTATTCACGTTGCACGGACGTGATGCCTACAATGATGCTGCCTCGCTATATCTATTACCCTGACCATTCTGCGTACAAGATGCAGATAGAATTCTTTTCAGCACACGGCGAAAGTATGCAGAAAATAGCAATACCATTGACCGGGCATAGTTTTCTCAACGGAGCATACTTCTTTGCAGGTTTCACTCCAAACTACGACATTACTTATTTTTCAAAAGACATTACAGTAGAAGATACTGCGAAGTTACCTAAGACTGTGCCGGTACACAATCAGATGTACACGTCAGACCCGGCAAATCCATTTGTGTTTGCAGCATCAAATGTGACAACTTGCGGAACAGGCGAAATAAAGCGATTAGTATCAGCGACAAGAGCGTTGTCGCAAGGACAGTTCGGTCAATTTCCATTGTATGCGTTTACGACAGAAGGTATCTGGGCGTTGTCGGTAGGTGATGATGGTAAGTTAGTAGCAAGGCAGCCTGTCAGCCGTGATGTTTGTGTTAACACTGCAGCTATTACACAATTAGATAATGCAGTGATTTATCCGACAGCTAAAGGGATAATGATGATAGGAGGCTCTGACACCTCGTCAATATCAACATTAATAGAATCAGAGTATCCGTTCAAAGTGCAGACATTACCTCAATTCGCTAAGTTACAGAAGTATATTGATGATACTTTTGATACGTCAACAGTGCAAGATTTTCTCAAGACAATAACACTCAAAGATTTTATTGCTGATGAAACATGCAGAATGATGTACGATTACAGACACTCGCACATATACGTGTTTTGCGAGAAGTATAATCAAGCACTTGTGTTTTCAAGAAAGTCAGAAGCATGGGGAAGCAGCACACAGGATATTGCATATCCGGTCAACGCATATCCTGATGCGATAGCAGTAAGCACAAATAACAGTGTACTTGATTTTAGCAACACAGACGATAAAAAAACGTGGCAGTTTGCAGTGACACGTCCGCTTCGTATCGCTAATGCTGCAGACCTTTTCAAAACGATTGAGATAATGTATGTGCGTGGTAAGTTTGAGAAGGGACACGTATGTTGTGTGTTGTACGGTTCAAGAGACCTTGAAAATTGGTTTGTTGTCGGTTCAAGCAGCAACGATAGATTACGACACTTTGGCGGTAGCGGATATAAGTATTTCAGAGTAGCGATAATTGGTTATTTGGAGGCTAACGAGTCTATAACTAAAATGTCATTTCAGTATAGACTAAGATACAGCGGTAAACTGAGATAAACAACAAAGGCTGCACACTGATGCAGCCTTTGTTGTTGAAGAATAGCGGTGTTTATTTAGTAAAAAATGCACGGAACGTACCGTTGAGATTCCAATCATCGAAGAAGAATTCGTTACTGCTTTTGATAAAATCAATATCAGCATCGCCGTCATCATCAACGTCCTGTTTAATAATGTCAAGCCAGCATGAGCACTCGTAATAATCTTTGTTACTCATCAAGTCGTAATTGTCAGAGTGCTTCTTCATAGTTTCACGAGTTACGATTGTATCGTTGCTTTTAGCAACTGCCGCTACTTCAGCGTTGAAGAATGCTTCAGCGTCTGCAAGATTGTCAAATTCCTTTTCATTTGAGTTGTCAGTCAGAAATGTAAGACCGCCGTCAATACTTTCGTTATTTGTTGAATACTTTACGAAATAAGTTGTTTTCATTTTTCTATTGATTTAATTGTTGATTGTTAGTGTAATTTTGAGAGCTTGCATCATTTTCTCAAGAGTCTCTAAACTTACATTGTTTTTTTCATTGAGATACTTTGACATAGATGCCTTATTGATGCCTGTTTCTTTTGCGAGCGATGCAGCACTTACGCCTTTTAGATGCATCGCCTCTTTGATTGTTTCTCGTATCATTTGCAATTTGCTTTTTTTCTTAATTCTGCAACGTAATTGTCAAGTTTTTCATCTCTCACTCTTATCTTGACATTTTCAAAGTAATTGTACATTTCATCGAAGAGTTCGTCAATATTGCTATTTTCTCTATTGTAGTAAGCGTCTGCTTGCTTTTGAAGTTCATCTTCGTCTGCATCACCAGCGCTGTAAACGTCGTCGAGAAAAATCGGTTCAGTAATTCCGAAATGCTCACGTGTCTCAGCATCAGCATTTCCGCAATCCCAATCATCGAAAAAACTATCTTCAGTTTCATCATCGCAGAAATTGCCTACTGCACAATAATCAACCTTTTCATCACCAAAAATTGTCGCATCGTCTTTAACATATCCATTGCCATAAACCTTTGCGTATTCGCAAACGAGTGCATTGTCGCAAACAACACCTTCATCGCATACATACGCATTGTCAGCGATGATAGCATTGTCTTTAACTGCTGTATAATCACAAGCACTTGAACAGTCAACAAGTTTCGCATTTCCGTACACGTGAGCATTTCCGTACACGCTTGCTTCGTCAGCGATGATAGCATTGTCTCTAACTTTAGCATCACCTTCAACTGTCGCATTATCATAGACTTTTGCGTCATCATACACCCAGCAGTTACCTTCCTGAGAAAGGTTTGACTCGTTTTCAACGAAGCCGCCAAGTTCGTCCTTTTCCACGTCCGCAAAGTTGCGGAGGGCTTGAATACGATGGAGTGTGCGACCGTTCACTGTGATTGTTTCTGAAGTTAATTGATACTTTTTCATTTTTCTATTGATTTTAATTGTTGAACATTTAGTTATTTCTGTAATCGTTTTTTTGATTACGATGCAAAGTTAATCATTGGTTGCGTACTGTGCAACTTTTTAGTGGCTTTAACGTGAATTTAACACAAATGATGCTAAATGTGAGTAAATGTTAATAAAATTAATCTATAAGTAGATAGGATAGATTTAACTAATCATCGTCTTTGCATAACTCTCTCAATCTATCCTCAATAGTGATATTAGCATTTATAGAATCAATAGTAACGTCAACAGCCTTCTGCTTCGGAGTATGATACTCAAGCATTTTAATTTCAGCAGCGACACGGTCTTCAGCTTTGAGCGACTCAATATCAAGTTCAAAGTCTGACACTTCACGCATGATGCCGTCGAGGTCTTTTTGTATGCGTCTTTCAAAGTAAGATATAGAATGTTCACGCAGATAACTTTTCAGCGGATTTTGTTGCTTGTTCGGAGTGCCTTTCTGACGTCCTCCTGTTTTCTTTCCTTTAGCCATAATACAAAACTTAAAATACACGTGTAAAGTTGCGTAATTATCTTTGAGATAATAATATAACTTTTGTAAATATATAAAGAAATGGGAGCTATTATAGGCGCAGGTATAGGCGCAGCTTTAGGTGTAATAGGCAGCATTTTTGGTGGTATATCAGCATCAAAAGCAGCAAAAAAAAGGAAAAAAGCGGTTGAGAACGAAATGGCAGACAACGAAGCTTGGTATAATCGCAGATACAACGAAGATGCGACACAACGTGCAGATGCACAGCGCATACTCAATCGCACAGAAGATATTATACGTAATCGTAATAAAGCAGCAGCCGGCACGCATGCAGTGATGGGCGGAACTGATGCGACAGCAGCAGCGACACGAGAAGCAAATGCAGCAGCACTTGCTGATGCAACAGCCTCAATCGCAGAGCAAGGCGCAGCACAGAAAGACAATATTGAGCAACAATATCGAGAAAACAGAACACGACTGAAAGGTCAACTTAATGATATTGAAGCGCAACGCTCACAAGCAATCGGTCAAGCAATCGGCGGAGTTATCGGAGCTGCAGGCGGCATTGCAAGCGCAGCACTCGGCAAAGTCGGAAGTGGAGGCGGAAACAGCGGTAGTACAAAAAGTTCAGGTTCAGGTTCAGGTTCAGGTTCAGGTGGTGCTGAAACTCCAAAAACAGACACTAAAAATAACTTCTAATTGTGAAAAAACATGGCAGACGACACAACAAATAATACGACAAAAGAAGAAGAGAAGAAAAAAAAATCTCCTCTATCCTCGTACACGTGGAAGCCAGTAAAGACTGTGACTGATAGTGCTTATTATCGTCCCAGCTTAGCCCTTGACGACTCAGAAATACGGCAAAAGGCTCAAGATAATGCTTACGCAACTGCAGTTCAAGAGAGTAAAGATGCAACAGTTCCGACAGCTCCGAAGGCAATAGCACTAAGAAAGTTACAAGAAAGACAGCAAGTACAACAAGTACAACGAGAGCAGCCTTATAATACATCACAATACACGAGTGCGATAGACTCTCAGATAAACAACGTCAATGATTATTTATCAAAAGTAAATTTAGAGAGTGATGAAGACAGAAAAAAGCGAGAAAAAACTGAGCGTGCTCGCAGAATAATCAGTGCGGTAGGAGACGGACTTAATGCACTGAGTAACTTGTATTTCACAACTCAGTATGCTCCAAGTTCGTATAATCCTGAGAATTCTCTGACTAAATCTACATTAGCATCAATAGAAAAAGCGAAAAAAGATAGAGAAGAAAACGAAACGAAGTATTATAGTGCGCAAGACAGACTTGCAAAGTTACAGCAATTAAGACAGAATGCGTTACTTCAGCGTGACAAAGATAAACTTGAAAGTGCCTTCATTAAAGCGAAAACTCGAAGTGCGGAAGCACAAGCAAAATTAGCTGAAGAGTCATTGCCTTCGAAATTAAAAGAGCAAGGCGAAAAAGCAAAATTAGCTGAAGCTAAAGCTGCAAAAGCAATAAGTGATGCATTTTACGCAGATAAAAAAAATAAAGCTGCGATTGATGCTCTTGACCGCAGTAACAGACATTATCGGACAGGCGCAAACGGACAAAAACGAGCAGTGTATTACGGATTAGCAAAAGACGGCAGCATACACGAATTTCCATCTTACAAAGCAGCATTAGACTTTGAAGTCGCAAACGGCACAAATAACACAAGAAAACAGATAACTTACATTGATGCATATAATGAGATGACAGGCTTCACAGAAAAACGGACACAAACTATTGACCTGCCAATCCTGAGCGGAGCATTACCATCGCAAAGCAGCAGTAAAGGCGGAGATTCAGCACCCAAAAAGAATAATGGAGGTAGTAAATCAATAATAAACTGGGCACACTAAAGACGACATAAAATGGCAATAAATAAAGATAACAGTAAAGCATTATATGATGCAGTGTCTTCGCAGTTTGAAAACATCGGAACTTACGAAGAATTTGAAAAGAGAATAGCAAACAAAGACAATCGCAAAGCGTTGTATGATGCAATGTCTTCGCAGTTTGAAAACATCGGAACGTTTGATGAGTTTAACGCACGCCTGTGGAACGATACCCCGAAGCCCCCTTTGCAGCGAAGTCACGAAGAAGATGCCCCGATAGAGACCGCTGCAATGGAATCACAGTCGCAAGTTAAAGCGAGTGTGCCTAAAACTCAAGCAGATGCATCAAAACAAGAACAGCAAGAGCAAGTACAGCTGCAACCTCAGCAAAAAGAATCGCAATCGCAAGAATACTATAGACCGTCAGAAGCGGAACTATCCCGACTTCATACGTCATTGAGTGATTTTGAACGTCAGAATCAAGCAGCGACCGAACAAGTTAAACGAACACAAGAGTCGCTGACCGAAGAAGGTCGCAAGAAGCAGAAAGCACTTGAAGTAGATGCTCTCCGCCACGGAGGCAGCACCGGACCGGTATTCGGTGTTGCTCATCAAGCAAATGCAGCAGATGAAAGTGCTGCACAACAACAAAACGCTCCTCAGCAGCACAATACTATAAGTGCAGTGCCTTACGGTGCAATATATAAAGACGGTCAATGGCAAACACAGTGGAAGATGCCTGACGGCAGTCTTACAACTGATTTTATGCGAGTTTCAGGCAATGAAGCCGAAGCAGGCAAAAACAGAATGGCAAAAGACTTTTTACGAAAAAACGGGGACCAGTTACGAGAAATCTACGGCAGAGATATTACGCTTGATGAAGTAGCTGCATATCGTGACGATTTTCAGAAAGAACTTGAAAACAGAGCATCGTTGCAAAGTGCTATTGACGAACAATGGAAGAACGCAGAAGCAGAGTACGAGAAATATAAAAACGGAGACGGAGGATTTTGGGATAAAACGAAGAACGTTGCTAAGACCGCCGTTGACCAATACCTTGCAGGTCCGCTACAGTTAGTAGGTGCTGCAGGTCCGTTCGAAACATACGATGAATATAAAAAGAATACTATCTTTAACTTTGACAAGTTTGCAGACAACGCATACAATTCTTTAAGTGCAGAGTACAAGCAGAGCCTTATTGACGATTCCAAGTCCGAGATTATTCGTCAGTGCAAAGAAAATAACACAGAAATTCCACAAAATATAGATGAACTTGCAGAACAAGCAGCAAGAAATTACGTGTATCTTAATGTTAATGACTATGCAGTAAAGAAATTCAAACCTCAGAATCAAGGCGAATACATCTTGCGATTAACGCAAGATAATATAGGAACTACACTCCGCAAAGCCGCAACTGCATTTGTGTCTGATAGTTATGGACTAAACATTGCAGAAATGCAGGCAAACGACCTTTACGGGGAGGACCATACTATTTCACGTATCGTAGGTACTGTGTTAGGTTTTGCTGCAGACCCGTTGACGTACATTTCAGGTGGCACTGCAAGTGTAGCCGCAAAAGGTGCGCAAAAAATAGGCACACGTGTAGCACAAAACTGGTTGCTTGAAGGCGTAGAACATAGTGCTGCAAGCAGATTATTAGCGTCAAAATTGAGCGGAAGAATAGCAACAGGAGCGGTTGCAGGCGGTGTTAACTTCGCTATGTTTGAGGGTGTAGGCAATGCGGCTCAACAGTTAAAAACAGGCGGTGAAATTGACCCTGAAACGGGAAAAGGCAGCGGATTCAGTGTCGGTGATGTTGCAAGTTCAGCAGCACACGGATTTGTGATGGGTTCAGTCACCGGTGTTGTTTCGCCGGTACTCGGCAATTATGCCGATAAACTGACAAAAGCGACAGAGAGCACCGCCGGTAAAATGGCAGTAAGAGGCGGAGAAATTGCAACGTCAACAGTGCTCGAAGGCACAATATTCTCAGTGCCCGAGTGGATTGACGGAGAGCGAAATGCATGGGACGTTTGGACTGACAATACAGCTATGATGCTTGGCTTTAAAGCACAAGGACTATTCAAAAGCACTGTCAGTGTGCTTAAAGAAATGAAAGCAACAGCAAAAGAGAAGCGAGGTTTGTCGTTTACGGAGAAGTTTAGAAAAAGACTTGATGCATCGCCTGCTGACTTTGCTTTAACAAAAGAAGAAATCCAGGAGTTAAAGGAAAACGGCTATAATGTAGAGTCTTTGCTCACGAAAAAAGAGAATAAACAACAGCAAGAAAAGGAGAAAGCAAAAGTCAAAATCGGAGAGAAAGAGCAGACTATTGAATTAGAAGAAGCCGGAGGAGAACAGCCACGAGATAAAAATCTCGACGGTTTTGATATGATGATAGACTTGATGCAAAACAAGAATGTCAGCGAAGCAACAAGAGCAAAGATGTACTATTTTGCGACAGGACGATACGTGCCTGCATCATCGATTGTAGGCTGTTATATGATAGCCAACCCTGACGGCACTTATACTGTTGTGTCTAAGAGTGCGATGGGCGATGTTATTACAAGAAAAGCTTATAAGAGTAAAGATAAAGCGCAGTATGCTGTTGATGAGTTACTGCACGTTATGGAGCTCAACAGTATCTCGGTAGGCGAACAGGTAAAGGATGCCAAGATAGATGAAATCACAGGTCGCCAATTTGATAATGTCGGGTTCGTAGATGAGACAATAGAGTCACAACGCCCCGGGTCGGCACGTGAACGCATTAAAAAAGAAACGGGTGTTAATATAGACGAAGCACTTAAAAAACCTCGTAAAAAGCGTACTGATGCAGAGCAGCAAGCCGTTAAGCAATATGCAAAAGAAATTTTTGCAAAAGTCACAGAGCCTGAAAAGCGTAGTGACCGATTATTGGCTGATGATGGAAACTCACAACGCCTATTAGAGTCAAGCCCCGACGATGGACAACCGCAAGGTCCGACCGATGAAGCATACGAGGAAGGCAGAACAATGGCTGACGATGCAAATGTGAAACTGCAAGACTTGATACTACAAGCACAAGACGCACGCAAAGCATATATAGAATTATTAAGAGATTACTCCGCAGATGAAAATTATTTATATGATGTTTATAAAGAGAATCCGCTTGATTTACTTACTTCAGAACGAGAATTTACTGAAGAGCAACAACAAGTAATCTTAGATTACGCATCACAAAAAGCGAGAATTGACGGATATATTGACGCCGTCAATGAATCAAATGACGTTAAGAGGCAAGAGATTATCGAGTCAGTCAAGAAACGTACAAGCAAACGAGGTAATGTAAAACCTTTAACGCTTAAAGTAGATGATAAACGTGTATATTTGATTGACGGCGAATTGGCTGTGTTGGAGGACGGCACAATAGACGTATCAAATTCAAGCAAACAACTTGTCGTTTATGATGACGAGTCCGGCAAATATCGCATCATATCACCAAATGATGTGTTTAAGACAGAGGCTGAAATAAGTCCTGATGAGATGCGAGATACAGCATTGAAAGAATTAGATGCAGAACAGCAACTCAAAAGCGAAGAAGTAACTGCAGCAACGGAAAAATTCCTTAGTGCAGATTCTGAAGAAGAAAGACGAGCCGAAGAAGAAGCAAGAAAGGCGTACGAGGCTAAAATAGCTGACGAAGACCGTCAAAAGCGTATAACAGTGACTGCCGAATACGAGTCAGAGGACGGCAGCGCAAAGAAGGAGGAAATCGTTATTGACGGCAAGAGAAAGGCTACAGTAATCACTGAAGGGCTCAATAACGAGAATGGAGAGATAAAGACGACAGTTGCTATTGAAGGTCAAGAGTTCAATTCTTTAGACGACGCATTAAAATACGTAGATGAGAATCCGTTAATAGCCGAGTATATTCCACGAAATGAAGCAGGCGAACCTGACTTTGAAGCGGTAGAGCCTACCAAAGCGGCAGACGGCTTAATAGAGTTTTCGGGTAATAGCGTTGAAAGTGCAAGAAATATAGCAGATGCGCAAGTGGCTCAAGCAAAAGCGGAACTTGATGAACTGGCAAAGAAAGCTCCAATGAAGGGAAAGGTAAAATTGTCAGGTTCACCTATTGCTATGATTAGACAGCAGAAGCAAGCCGATGAAATTTACAAACAGCAAAAAGCAGAGCACGACCAACAACTTGAAGCAGCGCAAAAGCGTTACGCACATTGGCAGAGTATTCAAAACGATATAAAGACGAGACAAGAGAGTACACGTCACGAGCAAGCACTTGCTGAAGATGCAGAAAGAAAAAGGAAGAAAGCAGAATTAAAGGCGGAGCAAGAACGTACCGGAGCAAATAATGTAGGTGAGAAAGTTAAGCAGAAGTGGAATGATGCACCAAAAATTGAAGGGCACTCTGATGAAATAACACTTGCAGACGGCACGAAAGTAAGAGGAAAGTATGTACTTGTAGAGGCAGGCTCGGCAAGTGCAAGTCACGACCCGAATAATGCTTTTGCGCCTACTGAAGGATTCCCTATTGCAGAGAATGGTCAAAGTGTCAACGACAGAGATTATTCACGGGATAAAGATGCTCAACGAGCAGTAAATGAGATAGCAAGTAATTACGACAACCGCGCATTACAATCACCGGTAGTTGTAAGTAAAGACGGTGTTGTACTCAGTGGTAATAATCGCACTATGTCCGGAGACATTGCAGCAGCAAACGGCACGGATAAAGCGTATGTAGAATATCTTAAAGAGTACGGCAGCAAGTATGGTTTCAGTAAAGACCAATTAACGAATATGCAGCACCCACGTGTAGTGTTTGTGCCTGATGAAGATATGCCATACGATGCTACAACATTTGCAAAATTCAATGCTCAAGAAACGAAATTGCAAAGTAAGCCGGAACAAGCCGTTAAATTAGGAAAGATTGTATCCAATGATGCGTACGGCAGAGTAATCCGTACAATCAGTGAATATGATAACCTTAATGACTTTTATGCAGATGACGAGGCTACATCTGCAGTACTCGGCATGCTTGCACGAGAAGGTGTGATAAACGAGAGACAAATGCCGTCACTTCGTACAGGAACTACTATAAGTAATGCAGGCAAGGAACTTATTGAAAACGTATTGATAGGTAAAGCATTCGAAGATGCACCCGATGCCGTGAGGGAATTGATAGAATTTCCAAACCTCCGTCAGAGTGTGGTAATGGGACTTACCGAAATCGGTCATAACGTAACACTTGGCGAATACGGACTGCATGATGAACTTGCAAAGGCGATAGACCTATGTTATAGGGCAAAGAAAGCACAAGGAGATGTGTTCAAACAAGGCAATCCGGTGTCACCGTTCGGACTTCAGCAAGGGCTGTTTGATGATGAATTTGGAGAGTCACAAGTTAAAGATGCAACAATATTAATGCTTGCAGACTTGTTAAATAGTAAAAGTCCATCAGAGTTAAAACTTGTGCTTGCGGAATACAATAGAGAAGCGGCACTTGCACATGAAGGTCAAATGGATATTTTTACGCAAGATGTGCCGACAAAGGAAAGAATTATTAAATCAATAATAGATAATTACAAAAATGAATCCAAAAAACAACAACGAGAAAGACTTAATGCAGCCGTTGCGGACCGCAAACAGCGTGTTGCAAAGTCAAAAGAACAAGAACAAGGAAGCGGAGATGAACAAACTTCTGATGCTGGCGAGGGCAGCGCAGAAAGTGAAAGAGTCGAAGGAAAGGTAGAAACAGGTGAAAGTCATAATAAAGTAGAAGAAGAAAACGATTTTACCATAACTCCTGCACAGTACACCACAAAGCGTGGAAAAGTGCTTGATATGCACTTGGTGAAATTCAATAAAGAACTAAGTAAGGAACAACAACGAGCACTCACGGCTGTTGCAAAAGAGTTAAAAGGTTGGTACGATAAAAATCAAGGCGGTTTTATGATGCGTACTGAAGAAGATGCGAAAAAACTTACCGAAACAATAAACAATGAAGAATCCGTTGCAGATGCTCAACCTTTGACTGCGCAAGAACTCAGAGATGCAGTAGAGCCTAAAACTTCAGACAAGCCAAAGACTGTAAAGACTCCAAAACCTAAACCGGCAAATGAAGTAGAAATCACAGAATCCAAAGAAGAACCGGTTAAAGAAGATAAACCTAAGTACGAAGTCAGCGATGAAGAACTGAAAGATTTATTAGGCGGTATCCGTGATATTCTTGGAATTGGAGATGATGAAGGCGATGCAGGACTAAGGTTTAGAGACCCGGACGAATTGACGGCAGAACAACGACAAAAACTTATGTCAATAGGTTTGCGTGCCGCTATGGCATTCGTAGAACGTGGCAGTGAATCCTTTGCAGATTATGCTTCAATGATGGTAAGAACTCTTGGCGATAAAGTTCGTCCGTGGCTAAAAGCATTCTATGGAGGACTTGAATATGTGCCGGGATATGAAAAATATTCACTATCTTCGCATGATGAAGTTAGAGACTTTGATGTCGAGAACTTTGATAAACCGCAAAAAGATGTGCTTGCTCAGGCAGAAACAATAGCCGCAGAACATAAAGCGCAGAAAGTAGCGGATAAAGCAACAAATGAACTTAAAATAAAACGCAATGAACAACGAAGAGAGACTGAAAAGCAAACAGCAGCAGATACAGATGCTATTGCAACAGAAGCAGAAACTGTTGCAAGTGAAGCAGAAACTGTTGCAAAAACTTCAACAGATGAAGAAAAATTAAATGAAGCCCATGAAAAGGTAGATAACACCTTAGGCAAAGTCAATAATCAACTTGCTGTGCTTGGATATTATGAAGCAGATTACGTTGATAAGGACTATAATGAAGCGTACGGCTATATGCGTAATGCAGAGAAGAAAGCCGTAAAAGATGCCTCCAATTTAGCTAACAATCTGATTGACGACCTCGGACTTGACCGCTACGCAGCCACTCATTCACAAAGTCTTAAAGGTGGAACAATGAAGAAAAAGCCACTTGCAGTTGCTAACATAGCCCCTGCCGGTGGTGACATATCCATTCATCTTCCACTAACAGATGGTAAAGAACTAAGTATTTATATTAGTCTTGAACCTGTATTAGGCAAAGGTGTCAAAGCACGTGGAGGTGATAATCTTGAAGTATCAGGCATTATGTACCGTTTGGAAAGCCCAAATGGGAAAGGAGAACGATACGGGTACAATAATTTTGCAAGTTCTGACGTTACATACAGTGAGTTGTTGAATTCTATAAAACGAGTAGTAAAGGATTATTTACCTGAAAGCTCCAATGCCAAAGGCGAAGATTATAAAGTAGGGGATAAAGTACAATACAGCGCAGATGGTGGTAAAACATGGAGTGATGCCACGATAACAGAAATAAGTGGCAAAGATGATGTTGTTTTGGATACCGGTTTTGCGCCGATGATGTATGTGAATGCTCACCCTGACCAATTGAGGCGTGAGAACCCGTTGAAAAAATCTACAACAGATTTGCCAAAGCCAACAAAGAGTGTAAAGTCAGAGCAACCCATCGGAGACCTGTTTGATGGTCTTTTCGATGATAATGATACAAATAAATCCGTAACACAAAAAACAAAAGACAATGAGAAAACTAACGTACAACCTGGCACCGAAGAAACCCGGCGAGGGGGACAGCAACAGAGACCTAATGAACCGTTGGGAGAGAGCACAGAACATGAAGATGAGCGAGCTAACAGAGGAGGAGTGGCTCAACGTAGTGGAGAGCATACTATGTCTGACCCCGAGCGAAGCGGAAGAGTATCTCAATTACCTCAGAACGAGCGAAATGTAAGTACCTCTAAAAATACCCACAACAATCATGCAGAGCGTGGTGTGGACTATGCTCCAAAGGGAGAGAAAGCACGCATAGAAGCGAATATTGCTGCCATTGAACTTGCCAAGAAACTACTTGCATCCGGTTCCCCTGCCACACCCGAAGAAATGAAAGTACTCCGCCGTTATAGCGGTTGGGGCGGACTTGGTGCTGCTTTCAATGAAGGTAGCGCATGGTCCCCAAATCCTATCAATAAGCGATTACGGGAGTTGCTGACACCGGAAGAGTATGATGCGGCGGTGATGAGTCGTAACAGTGCCTACTATACGCCTGCATACGTCATAGACACTATGTGGGATATAGCAAAGGCACTTGGATTCAAAGGCGGCAATATCTTAGAGGGGTCGGCTGGTATCGGCAACATTATCGGTCTTATGCCGACTGACCTCAGCGAGCGTAGTAATATTCACGCCGTGGAGATTGACAGCACGACAGGTGGCATACTATCACTGCTCTACCCTGATGCCAATGTAGAGATACAAGGTTTTGAGAAAACACGCATACCTAACGGCTCTGTTGACCTCGCCATTACCAATGTGCCATTTGTAACAGGTCTCAACGTTAAAGACGAGAGCGGAGATAGCGACCTCTCAAAGAAATTCCGTGATATTCACGACTTCTGCATTGCCAAGAACGTGCGTAAACTTCGTGAAGGAGGTATCGGCATCTTCATTACCTCAAGTGGTACGCTTGACAAGTCTCAGAAACTTCGCAATTGGCTTGTAGGTGACAAAGAAGGAAATGCAGACGTAGTTGGCGTATTCCGCATGAACAACCAAACATTCGGAGGTACACCAGCGACTTCTGACATCATTGTTGTGCGCAAACGTGTGAATGGTCGCAAGAGTGCTAATGCCATTGATGTAAGCACGGCATCAGCTTTGCGAACCGTAGAATACACCGACGATAAGAACAAAACGAAAAAATTCCCTTTGTTTGTAAACCGCTATTTCATTGAACACCCTGAAAATATGGGTGGAGAAATGTATTTCAATTTTGAACAGGGTGTCAACTACCACCCTACCTCTATTGGGCTATTCCCTACCAGTACCGCCAATCAAACAGAACGCCTGACAGCATGGGCACAGCGCATGGCGGATATGGATTGGAGCAAGGAACAAGGTACAGCAGCGACTGAACAAACTTCACATATCAACGAGAAACTTGGCGAAGGAGTTAAGGAAGGCAGTATGGTAACAGACAGTGAAGGAAAACTGTGTGTTGCCCGAATGGGACGTGCCGTACCTTTGGACATCAATAATAACAAAATCAAGGGGCGCACCAAGGAAGAATGCTTTAAGGATTACTCAGAAATCAAGGAAGCACTTGCCGATGTTCTCAAATATCAGACCGAACATGAAGATGATGCAGGGTTGCAACCATTGCTTGATAGATTGAACACCGCTTACGATACCTTTGTACAACGATATGGCAATCTCAACAAGAATAACAATCTTGCATGGTTACGCAACGATGTGGACTTTTCAAGTATTGTGGCACTTGAAACTTATTCAGAAAAAGGTACCAAGGACGGCAAGAAGATAAAAACATACGGCAAGACCGACATTTTCAGTCGCCGTGTCGTGGAAAAAGAAAGTGAGCCTGCGCCAAAGAATGTAAAAGACGGCATTATAGCCAGTATTTATAAGTTTGGTCGCATCGACTCCGAATATCTCGCCGAGCAGTTAGGTAAGAGCACATCTGATGTAAAAAAGGAAATCATTGACAGTGGATTAGGTTTTGAAAATCCAACTACAGGTCAGTTGGAAGTGTCGTACGAATATCTCAGTGGTAATGTGCGTGAGAAACTGCGTCAAGCAAAAGAAGCAAACGAGACAGCCGGAGGTGCATACACGCCAAACATAAAAGCACTGGAGGCAGTACAGCCGTTAAACATCCCTTCACACCTCATTGAGTTTACCCTTGGTTCGTCATGGATAGAGCCAAAACTCTATGAACGATACATTGAGGAACGCACAGGACTGAAAGTAAAACTCACCAATGCCGGTGGTACGTGGAGTATGAAAGAGCCATGGTACACTGATGAACCCAAGAACAAGGAAATGGGTGTACGAAGTGAGAAACTTGATATTTTCATTCCCGGTCATAAGCTCATAGAAGCCGCCATTACCAACAAAACCATCACTGTTAGTAAAACATTCAAAAATTATGACGGGAGCACCACAACCGAGACAGACCCAATCGCAACTACTGCGTGTGCTACAAAGGTAGATGAGATACGCCAGGACTTTAAGGATTGGGCACGCGCTCAGATGCAGGCAGACCCGGAACTTTCAATCCGCATGGAGGAGGTTTACAATGATAAATTCAATAATTCAGTGCCGAAGACTATCCCCGATGAGTTCATACCGGAACACTTTGGCGGTGCTGCCACAACGGTAGGAGGTAAGCCATTCCAGTTGCGTAAACACCAAGCAAAAGCAGTAATCCGTGCGACAACACAACCTGTACTGTTGGCGCATGAAGTAGGCACAGGAAAAACGTATACTCTTATCACTACCGCAATGGAAATGCGCCGTCTTGGTACGGCACGAAAGCCTATGATTGTAGTGCAAAACGCAACAGTCGGTCAATTCGTGGCGAGTGCAAAGCAACTATATCCCAATGCAAAAATATTAACCATAGAAGATGCTGACCGCACAGCAGAGGGACGTAAGGCTTTCTATGCCAAAATCAAGTTCAACGATTGGGACATGATTGTAGTACCTCAATCCGTGTTTGAACGTATTCCGGATAGCATTGAGCGTCAGACAAAGTTCATTCAAGACAAAATTGAAGAGAAAATGCTTGTGCTTGAAAAAATGAAAGATGCTGACCCAAATGGTAAGAGTATGATAGTACGTTCGGCTGAGCGTGAAATCAGCAATTTGCAAGATGAAATAGCGCAGCTTGCCAATAGTGCTGTTACAGACAAAAAGAAAAAAGATTCAAAGAAAGCCGCAGTCACCCGACAAAACGCAGAGGTTAGGGCAAAAGAAATGCTTGACCGTGAAACTGATGATACAGACGACTTTGACAGTATGGGCATTGATGCCATACTTATTGATGAGGCTCACGAGTACAAGCACCTTGGATTTGCCACTGCCATGCAACGTGGAGTGAAAGGTGTTGACCCATCATTTAGTAAGAAGTCGCAAGGTGTATTCCTCAAAACGCAATCCGTCCTTGAAAAGACTGGCGGCAAGAATGTAGTCTTTGCTACCGGTACACCTATCAGCAACACTGCAGCAGAGATATGGACTTTCATGCGTTATCTTATGCCGGCAGACACCATGAAAGATTATGATATTTATTATTTTGACGACTTCGTGCGCAACTTCGGCAACCTGCAACAGATGTTGGAATTTACAACGAGTGGAAAGTACAAGGAAAACAACCGCTTTGCCGGCTATGTGAATCTTCCTGAGCTTGTGCGCATCTGGTCAACAGTAGCTGATACAGTACTAACACGTGAAGCAGGAGGAGTCAGTGATAAAATACCACAAATGGAAGGAGGAAAGGCACAAGATATTTTCTTACCACAAACACGAGCTTTACGCTCCATCATGAAGTACGTCAAGGAACAACTTGATGAATACGATAAGATGAGCGGAAAGGAAAAGAAAGAAAATAGCCATATTCCGCTTGTCATGTATGGTATCGCAAAAGCAGCGGCAGTAGATGCACGCCTTGTACAGTCTGATGCAGTTGACGACCCCAATAGCAAGACCAATGAAGCCGTGCGTCAGACGCTTCGTTCGCTTGAAGATACAAAGGATTATAAGGGTACGGTAGCCATCTTTGCAGACAACTATCAAAACAAGGCTTCAGGCTTCAACCTTTATGAGGATATTCGCGAGAAACTCATTGACGCAGGAGTTCCGGCAGAACAAATAGTCATTATGAAGTCGGGAATGACAGTGAACAAGAAACTCGAGATATTTAGCCGAGTGAATTCAGGTGATGTTCGTGTAATTATGGGTAGTACATTTACGCTTGGTACAGGCGTGAATATCCAAGAACGACTGCATACTCTCATTCATCTTGATGCGCCAAATCGTCCGATGGACTACACGCAGCGCAACGGGCGTATATTGCGACAAGGGAACCTACACAACGAATGGGGAATACCTGTCCGTGTTCTCCGTTTCGGTGTCGAGGATAGTCTTGATGTCACAGCTTATCAGCGACTAAAAACAAAGGGGGCTATCGCAGACAGTATTATGAACGGTAAGCAACTTATGAATAACTCCATGGAAAACCGTTCACTTGAAGAGGAACAAGACCTGTTTGGGGACATCACAGCGCAACTCTCCGGCTCCGAATATGCCTTGCTCAAAAATCAGATAGAAAAAGAGGTCCGCAAATTGACTGCCAAACAAAAGAATTGGGAAGCAGACCAAACCTATATCCATAACCGCAAACGGCAGATTGCAGGGCAAAACAAAAACTATGAGAAGCAAGTTGCAGACAATAAAGCCTATCTTGCGAAGGTGGAAGCAGCCACCATTGACAATATAACTGTTGGCAAGCTTTCTTTCCCTACTGTTGATTCAATGGACGATTTCTTTGCTGAGCAAAACAAGAAGAAAGCCGAGTTACAAGAACAAGTGCGAACAAACGGTTATTCCTCACGTCCTGTAACAAGTGACATCGTTATTTCTGTTGGAGGATTCTATTTCAAAATCCACACAGAGATAAACAGAGAGACCAAACAAGGACAACAAGGAGATTTGTTCTATTCTGCACCTGCCAAAATGACTTATTCCTGTTCAGAACTTGGCATAGAGAACATGCCTGTGAAGGGTAACATTATCAAAAATGCCGTAACAGAAATAATGGAGGATGTTGTCAGCGGTAAGGATTTCAAAGAACGCATAGACATCGCAGAGCGTTCTATGGAGCGTAACAATGCAGAACTGCAATCGATGGAGGCTCGCGAAGGTGTTCCATTCCAATACTCAGAAGAACTTGCCAAGGCAGAGGAAAAACTTGCCGAGTACGAGGAACTAATGAAAAAGGAGATTAAAGCCAAAGAAGCCAAGTATGCCGAAATGGATAAGGACGTAAAGGCGTCATCGAATATTGAACTTACAGAAGAAGACAGTGTAGATAAAATCAATGAACACCGAGCTACTGAAGGACTTGAGGAAGTAAGTGAGGAAGAAGTGGCACTTCGTGATGCACTGAACGAGCAGTTAAAGAAGTCCGGTATTGATGTAGTGACCGACGTTGAAGATGGTGAACGTGTTCTTGCTATGGCAGAGGATAACGACGTCAAGGAAAATAAGGTTTACCACGGCAGCGGTGCAGACTTTGATGAGTTTGACCATAGTCATATCGGCGAGGGCGAAGGTGCTCAGGCATTCGGTTGGGGTACTTATCTGACCGAGGTTAAGGGTATCGGTGAAGGATATGCAAGAAAAGTGGCAAAGTATCCTAAGAAGAGAGCCCTTAAAGAAGCAATGCGTGAAGAACGTATGTATGAAAAATCACTTGTTGATGCAAAAGCAGAATTGTTAGACAGTAAGAATTTTGCAGAGGCTAAGAAGCAAGAGTACGAGAACCTTAAAGCACAAGCAGAGCAAATAAAGTCTGAATATGGCGAAAAGTCTATTGAATATGATAATTTCGTATTTGATAATGATTTAGATAGAGCAGAAAGACAGTGGAAAATTGCAGAAGAAAGTGCCAAGAGGAATGAAGCCGATATAGAGCACTTTGAGCAGAAACTGCAAGAAACCAAGCAAAAAGTCAGTGAAGCACAGGCAGCGTATGATAAAGAGACAGAAGGACACAAAAGTGTACTTTACACCGTAGAAGTACCTGACGACAATGGTAAAAACTTTCTCCATTGGGAATCACAGACACCGTCAGAGACAGTGGAAAAGATACGAGACTATGTGCGTGAACATTGCAGCGAAGAAGTGGCGGAAGAGTTTGACAAACAGATAGCGTACGGCACTGATAATCCTGACTTGGCAGAGTATGGTCAAAACGGAGAAAACGTTTATAAAGCAGTTGAATACGCATTAGGCAGTGATAAGAAGGCAAGTCTTGCATTGTCAGAGTTAGGAATGCAGGGTATATCTTATCAAGCCGACTTTATGCGAGGCGGACGAGCAGACGGAGCGAGAAACTACGTGATATTCAAGGAAGAAGATGCGAAGATAACGGATAAGGTGCGTTTCTTTAAGACAAAGAACGGTAAGGCATACGGTTTTACCGTAGGCGGAAAAATCTATGTTGACCCGAGAATAGCGAAAGCAGATACACCGATACACGAGTATTCACACCTTTGGGCGTCAATGTTCAGAGACGTTAATCCAATGGAGTGGAGTAACGTAGTGAAACTTATGAAGGATAGTCCGTTATGGGAAGAAATCCGCAAGAAGTATCCTGAATTGAAAACCGATGAAGAGATAGCCGATGAAGTACTTGCACATTTCAGTGGTAAGCGAGGAGCGGAACGCCTAAGACAAGCACAGCAAGAAGCGATGAAAGAGAAAGGCGTATCGGCAAAAGCATCGGCAATCAGTGCGATAGAACGAGTACGCAAGGCACTCAATGTATTTTGGAAGGGCGTGTGCGATTTGCTTCATATCAAATTTACAAGTGCAGAAGAAGTGGCAGACCGAGTGCTCTCCGATATGCTTAACGGTGTTGACCCGATGAAGGTGAAGAAAGGAGAAGGGAATTTGCATTACAGAATGGGAGATAGTGCTCAAACATTTGCAGAACGCCAAAGGACCGCTGTTGAGAACCGTGGAACTGTTATGCCCGGGCTCAATGAAGCAGAGGTGAAGGTTGTTGAAGTACCAAAGCACTCATACAAAGGCACAATAAAGGAGGCAACCGAGCAAGCAATAGAGTCTGCTAAGACTAAATATGTGCCTGACGGAGAACCAAAAATTATGCATTATAATAACTATGGTATATCGTTTGACTATGTAATATCTAAAAGGGCAATACAAATATGTTTAAGTCCAACACATCAAAGCAAGAGCGTAAACAAAGGTTCTCATTTGGCATTGGCAGACCATTTAGATGAAATAATAAACAATAGCATTGAAGTAGAAGAACACCCGGATTACACAAAAGATGAAAATGGCGTGCGTGGAAATGAAATCAATTCCAATACACTTATGCATAGATTTTATGGGGCAGTGACTATTGACGGTAAACAATATCGTGTAATAACACTAATGCGTGAAGATTCAAACGTAAATGAAGGAAATGGCATACATTCTTATGAGGTCCAAACAATAGAAGTGCTCAACAACGAATTGCCGAGCACTTCTAATGGTGCCGATAGCCATCACCAATCAAAGACTGACTTAACATATCGGACTGCAAATTTACTCAGCGGTATTGAAAAATCCTACGATAAAGGGAAAAAACTTCTTGAAGAGAGTAAAAGTTTAACAGATATTAAGTATCGCACATCAAGTGAGATAGATGCAGAGTATCCGAATTGGCTTGAAGGCACGACAAACGACAACGGCAAACATACTACACAGATAGCCGGCACAGTAAAGACTTACCAAAAGGTGGGCAAATGGATAGAGTCACATTTAGGTAAGGACGTCCGTATTCTTGATGCATCAAGTGGAATGGGATACGGCACGGCAGACTTGAAAGAGCAAGGATTCAATATTGAAGACGTAGAACCATATCAAAGCGAGGACCGCAAGAAAAATAATCCGGCAACATATTCTTCATACGGAGATATAGAAGGTAAGTACGACTACATTATAAGCAATGCAGTATTGAATGTAGTGCCAGATGATTGGCGAAGTGACATATTACATGATATGGCAGCACGTCTGAATGAAGGTGGAAAATTGTTTATCAATACACGCAAAGCAGGCGAAGAGAAGTCAATCAAAGACAAGATAGAACTTGACAGTCCGCAGGAAGTATTGGTAAAACGCAACGGTCATATTGCTTCATATCAGAAATTCTTTACTCCGCAAGAACTTAAAGAATGGGTTGAAAAAGAACTCGGAGACGGCTATACCGTGGAAATAGCAAATGAGGAGAATAGCGGTACTAAAGGGCTTGCTGCAGTGGTAGTGACCAAAACAAAAGCCACCTCCGCCACAGACCCTAAGTCAAAGACGAACAGAGCGACAGAAATATCAGAACACTTGAATACGCCTGTGCGAGTAATAACGAGTGAGAAAGAAATGGAAGGACTCTCACCACGTCAGAAAAAGGCAAAAGGTTGGTACAACACTGCAACAGGTGAAGTAGTGGTAGTAGTACCAAATAATGCAGATGTGGCAGACGTAGAGAATACCGTGTTACACGAAGTGATAGGTCACGACGGCATAAGAGTACTATTCCCTGACGAGAAGAAACTGAACAATGCACTTGATGAAATGTATCGTGTATCCAACAAAGGCATTAAAGATAAGATTGATGCAGAAACTCAGAAGATGTACGATGCAGAAGTGTCACGGATAATGGACCACAAACGCAAAGAGCATGAGGCTAAAGGTGAAGATGCCAATGCAACGTATTATACCGATATGGCAGAAGCGCACAAAGAGGCAAGTGCAAAGCGAGAACAGATGCGCCGAGATGCGACCGAAGAATACGGGGCAGACCTTGCAGGGCGAATTGGCGAAGGCGGTTTTGAGAAGATGACAGCCGAGGAAAAGACATTCTGGGGCAAAATCAAGTCAATGCTTCAAGAAGCATTGAAACAGTTGTTAGACGGACTTGGCATCAAATCACTTAAAAAGTGGGGAGATAAAGAGTGGGCGTATATCTATCACGAGGCATACAAACGCAAGAAAAATGGAGGTAATCCGACAGTGCTTGACTTGGCGGAAAGTGCAGCCATGCGTGAAAAGACCGGGTTCGGGAAAGACGTGAGAGAAGGAAACGGAATGGGAGAAGAAAATCATAAAGAGTTTTATATCTCAGACCGAATACTCATGGATAAAAGATATAAGAACATTGGTTTAGCAGAAAATTGGTTAGATAAAAAAGGCTTTTCGGATAACGTATATCCACTATCAGAATATCTAAGAAACGGGGGTAAGACTATTAAGGGCGTATTAAAACCGTCACTGAAAAACTATTTCAAGGGAACTCGTACAGACTTCAAATCTGTAGAAACAGATGATGTAGAACGTACATGGGAGCAAATGAAAAACAGCGGTAAATATGAATGGCATAAAAGTCCATACAGCAATAGTGAGTACCTAATAGATACTGCCACCGGTGATGTGTATAGAAAAGCAGACCATTGGGGCAACGTCGCATCTTGTACTTGGACATTAGACGGCAAGTCAATAAGGGCAAACTACATTGAACCTAATACTGCCATAGGTAAGGCAAATATATCCGATTTTAGATATATTTTAGGAACAAGCTCCGAAGAAATTCCCGACCCAAAATACTTTAATTATGATAAGAAAATAAGCGAGATAGATTCTGAAATACAACAAATACAAGACATAATTGTAAATAGACACGGGCAAGATGGTATGAAGATTGCGCTTCAAGGTTTAAGAGACTCTTTACAAAAAGCAAAAGAGCGATTGGAAACATATCAGTATTCAGCGGCACATCAAACACCCGATGACAGCAATATCAAATACAGAGACGGCGACGACCTGAACAGCATAATAGAGAATGTAAAAGCAAACGCAGAGCAATTCAATGCGGAAAGCAAAGATAAACTTTCTGATGCAGTAAAGGCTATAGGCGGAGACCTTAGAGCAATCCACAAAGCAATGCTTGCACAACGTGCATACGACGCAGGAACAGTCAAGAGCATAACCGACTTGGCAAACTCGTTGCTGAGCAAAGGACTGCTTGATGAGATAAGTAAGGGCGATATTAAACGGTTATTGTCAACTGCAAAGAACGTGACAGGTAAAAAAGATATATCCGACTATTTGCAGAACGTAATGGATATTCTCGCAACAAGTCAACTTCGCAGAGCAAAGGGACGTTTCAATCAATTAATGAAAGTCAAAGGGTCAAAGGTTAATGCAAATGGAGTAGAAATACAAGGAGAACTTGATTCTGACGGTGCAAAGGTCCTTAAAGAACTTAAGCAGAATCTTGGATTGTCAGAGGAGTCTCTTGCCCCAAAAATCATAGATGCGCTTGACCGAATGAGTAGCACTAATCAGGTAATAGCGGATAATGCCGCACTGCGTTACAGGGCATTGACTTTGGCACAGCACTATGCAGAATCAGTAATTGCAAATGAAGTAGAAGCAAAGACACTGAAAGAAGAATTGGAAAAAGCAACAGAAGATTTCCAAGCCGGTTTAATGTCTAAAGATGCATACGATGATTTCTGTAATAGTGTAGCAGAAGCACTTAGAGAGAATAAACTTGACAGAATAGCAGAATACAATAATTTCTCAGAAGAATTAGAAGCAATGCTTTCTGAAAGTATCAGCAAAGCAGATGAGTGGAGAGAGGCTGAAAAACAACGTATTTCAGAAATTCAACACAATGCTAACTCTGATATGGAAGGGCTACCATACTATGAGCACCATAAAGACACTCCTCTTCAGAGATTTATGAATAATCCCCTATTTTCTTTCTTCCTGCAACCATTACCAACGTTTGACTACATGCTGAGATTGTTTGGCAATAAAGATGCGAACGGAGAAGGCTATTTGTGGAATAGATTTATGCGTCAATACAACGATGCATCAGAGAAAGAGTATAAGGGATACGCAGATGCTATTGAAAGAATAAATCGCAAAATTGAGGATATATTCGGAGATGGTAGCATACTTTCAATAAATGGCATTGAAAAGCTATTTGAATTAGATAGAAAGTTACCGACAGTAGATGTTGAATTTTGGGACGGAGGAGAAATGAAACCGCACACACTTACACAAGGGAACTTGCTGTATATGTATATGGTGAACAAAATGGCTGACGGACGAATGAAGTTAAGAAGAATGGGCGTCACCGAGGCAGATATGGACCGAATTGAAAAAATCTTAGACCCAAGATTCAAAGAATTTGCAGATTGGGTGCAAGAAGAATTACTTCCTGACTTGAGGAACAAATACAACGAAGTGTACAAGAACCTATTCGGTACGTCAATGGCAGAGATTGAGAATTACTTCCCACTCAAAATATTAAAGAATGCATTAAAGCAAGAAGTTGATATTAACGACCCGGATGAAGTACCGTTGCCATCAACAATTACGGGAAGCGTAAAGAAACGTACACGCAATAGTGCCGCACTTGACATCACGAATGCAAATGCTTTCAACGTATTGATGAATCATATCAAAGAAATGGAGCATTGGGCAGCATTTGGCGAATTCAACCGAGACATAAACACATTGTTTTCATACACACGTTTTAAGAACAAATTGCTGAATATGACAAGTGTATATGGCTCAGGTTCTAAACTGTTGAAAAACTTCATAAAGGTGTGCAAAATAGCATCAGGTTCAGAAGAATCACAATCCGTTTCAGAACTTGATAAGACAGCAGTCAATCTTGCGAAGGGAGTTACGGCTGCAAAGGTCAGCCTTCGTGTGTTTACAGCGTTGAAACAATTCCTGTCATTACCGGCATTCATCGCAGATGGAGATGCGAAAACATTTGTAGCATCACTTGCATATCCTCTAATGGCTTGGAATTGGTGTATGAAGAATCTACCGATATTTGAAAAAAGATGGAGCAGCCGTATGGCAGGCGACCCACGTTTGCTCAAGACAGAAGTGGACTGGAGCGTATGGAGAAGCAAGGTTGTGGAACAAGCAGCACGCATAGGTATGGCTCCAAACGCATTCATAGATGCAGTAACAGTGGCTATCGGTACTTATTCAATCTACAAAGGAAAGTATAAAAAATACATTGATGCAGGATTATCTAAGGAGAATGCAGAGAAGAGAGCTAAAGAAGATGCAACAATAGCCTTTAATGAAACTCAGCAGAGTAATGAAACAGCATATATGTCACCGATGCAGACGGCACGCACGTGGTTTAGTGTATTGTTTACAATATTCAGAAACTCATCAATATCTTATACACGCAAACTTTGGCAGCATACAGCAAATCTCAAGAATAGACTTAAGGGTAAAACAGATATAAACTATATGGCTAAGAAAGCATTCCGTGAAGGTCTTACTGAAGAACAAGCAATGAAGTATGCAAGGGGAAGATATTATAAGGGAATGGCAAATGATATTGCGAATATTGCAATATTTGCATACGGTCTGCAATTCATGTGGAATATAGGTGCTTACATACCATATTTGTTATTCGGCGATGACGATGAGCAAAAAAATGAAATGATGAATGATGCAGCAATTCATGCAATCTATGGAAGTATAGAAGGTTTGACTGCAGGTGACGCAATAAGCGCAACACTTAACGAGATGACCAAAGACGGATTTACAAAACAAGGTCTTGAAAACTCTATGGATAAATCAATGCCATTAACGAGTGATTTAACATCAGCATTAGGAAAACTTCCAACTGATTATGTAGCCGCTCTTAACGACCTAATGAATGTAGCAGTACAATCCGGTATCGGAGTAAATCCGCAGAGTCTTACAGACGTGGTAGTAGCAGGCATTGATGCTGCAGGAGATGATGCAGAAGGCGTGCACGAGTTTGCGCTGTTGCTTGGCAGAATTTTCAATACACCACAAAGTCAGTTAGACAAGATATACTTTGATGAAATCAATGCATCAGCAGAGGAGGCAAGTAGAATGACACCTGCACAAATAGCAGAACGATTCGCAGAATACAGAGTTATGAGACAAGCCCCTTTGACAGGCTTCCTTTATTCTGAAGAACAAAAACGTCAGCAATTAGACAAGCAGAAAAATATTGCTAACGATAGAATGAAAGAACGTCTTATCAGCAGCATTGATGCAAAGATTAATCCTAAGGATATGAAAAGATGGGCAGATGAATACTCTGAAGTTTCTAAAAAAATGAATCAAATAAACGGCTATAAACTTTCAGACCCCGAAGAGTATAAAAGGCAGTTGCAAGAACTTGTACGTACACCGGAATATAGACGATACGCTATCTATGGCGAATATAAAAAGTACATGGACCAGTTGACAAGATTGTGGCTAAACTCAAAGGACGTTGAGAAAAGTGATGAGTACATAGGGAAAATTAAGTCATTAAGAGAGAAAATGGCAGAAACGATGGAGAAAGCAGATGCACAATAGTTAAATAGTTTGGGATAGTGTAAGAAGTTATTTTTGCACTATCCACAAACTTATAATAACAGTAAGAAAATGGCTGAGAAGAAATTACATAAATTGAGCAAGGTAATGCCAAAGGCAGAACTTGACAGCGTCGAGTATTCAAAAAAAACGTGTGATAACAGGGCGATAGATGTGCTATACGAGGCACAACAATGTTGGCTCGCCATGGATACTTTCAGACGAGACCGAGAAAGAAATAAGAACTATTGCTACGGCAAGCAATGGGAGGATTATATTTATGCAGACGGGAAGCGGATAAAGGAGGAAGACTATATCCGAAGCCAAGGGAATGTCCCATTAAAGAATAACCTTATACATCACAAGGTAGAAACAATACTTGGTGTATATCGGTCACAATCAAAAGAACCTATATGTGTAGCGAGAGACCGAGACGAACAGAGATACGGAGAAACAATGTCAACGGTTTTGCAATGCAATATGCAGGTCAATCGCATGAAAGAATTAAATTCACGCAGTCTTGAAGAATTTCTAATCAGTGGCATGGTAGTGCAAAGAAAGTTTTTTGGTTGGCGTAATAATCAGTTAGACTGTTGGACGGACTATGTGCAGCCTAATAATTTCTTTATAGATAGCAATATGCGAGACTTTCGAGGTTGGGACGTGTGCTGTTTGGGGGAAATTCACGATGTGCCTTTTAATGTGTTATGTGAGAGTTTTGCACACAATGCAAGTGATTTTGCAAGACTTGCAGAAATATATAAAATGGCAAGAGACAAACGGGCTATAGGAAGCGTATATAATCAATTCGGACACCCACTGCAAGGATATTATGATTTTCTTGTACCGTCAGACTTAAGCAGATGCAGAGTAATAGAAGTTTGGAGGAAAGAACAAAAGCCGAGATACCGATGCCATGACACCAACAACGGTGATGTTTTCAAAGTAAACATTGAAGACTTTGATGAATTTGTCGGCAGTGTAAATGCAGAACGTATTCAGCAAGCACAGGAGTATGGCATAGCTATAGAAGAAGTGCCTTTGATTACCTACGAATGGTTTATGGATAGTTATTGGTATTATTATTACTTAACACCATTCGGAGATATACTTGATGAAGGAGAAACACCTTATTGGCATAAGTCACACCCATACGTATTTAAAGCATATCCGTATATAGACGGAGAAATCCATTCATTTGTATCAAATATCGTTGACCAACAAAGATACGTCAACCGACTTATTACGATGCATGATTGGATTATGCGAGCAAGTGCAAAAGGTGTGTTATTATTCCCTGAAGAATGCTTACCAAACGATATGACAATGGAAGATATTGCAGACGAATGGGCACGATTTAACGGAGTTATAATGATAAAGCAACCGAAAGCCGGGTCAATGATGCCTCAACAAGTAGCAAACAATAGTACACAGATAGGAATATCAGAATTGCTTAACTTGCAGTTAAAGTTATTTGAGGATATAACAGGTGTGAACGGAGCTTTGCAAGGGCGACCCGGATATAGCGGTATGAGTGCTGCACTATATAGTCAACAAACCCAGAACGCAACCGTAGCATTACTTGACTTACTTGATACATATTCTTCGTTTGTGCTTGAAGGTGCTGTTAAAGACGTCAAAAACATTCAGCAATTTTATGATGCAAAGAGAACGTTTAATATTGCAGGGAAAAATGCAACGCTTGTAGAGTACGACCCTGAAAAGATGCGCAATGTGGAATTTGATTTGTCAATCAAAGAGTCAGCAGAAACACCTGTATATAGAGCATGGGAAAACGACTTGCTGATGCAGTTATGGCAAGCGCAAGCAATATCTGTGGAACAATTATTGGAACATGGGAATTTCCCATTTGCTGATGAACTATTACAAAGCATACAGTCTCAAAAAGAACAATTAGAGCAGGGCAAAACACCTGACGGAGTATCCCCACAATTATTGCAGCAAGCACAACAAGAAGCAAATATGCAAAATGTGGATAAAGCATACGATATGCTAAAACAATAATCAAAAGACAGCCTCAGATGCTGGACCGCTTTTCTTTATAGAATAGCGGTCTTTTTTATTGTATGCCAACGGCAAATCCATATCATAAAAGCAGATGTGAAGCCCAATGGCACGAGTCATCAACAAGTCATCGTGTTTACCTGTAATAGCACCGTAAGCACCATTTTGTTTTCTCTCATAGACAAGATATTCATCAAGACACCGCACATCACGTTCAGTGTATAAGTGTTCTCGAATAACTTTGATAAGAGTAGATATAACCATAGGTTTAGTAGCAATGTTAGTGTGAAATCCATATTTACGAGGCAGACCTTGACGTATTTCATCTTCAGATTGACGGCGAGCGTATAGATTATCGTAAATCTCTGATATTTGATTTAAGATATACAAAGATTGGTCACCACCTTCAATCTGCCTTTCCTTATCGTGTGTTTCAAGTGTGTTAGACTCAATAACGAGTAGAGAGTTATCATAGAAAGCGGCAATTTGAGCAGCCTTCCAAGCAAGACGGTCAATATCACAGTGTCCGTACCATTGGGCAACAACAACAGGTTTGTCACCGTCAACCATATTTATTCTATCAAAGACAACAACAACAGACCAGTCAGCCTTATTAGAACGACCGCCGACATCAACGACAGTAAGATAACGATTAGCAATAGTAACATCATCATCAATTTCAGGCAAACTCCATACCCACAAAAAACCTTGTTTGTCATCATGGAAACGAAGATTTTTAAGAGCATCTTTGCCGTCATCACTATCACCATAAACGTCACCGATAAAGCGAGGAGGGTGACAGGCTGCCTTAAATTCTTCCACTTGATATTTATCAAAGACCATTGAGCCAGAATGAACAAAAGCCTCGTTGTGGTCCGAAGGGAACTCAGAAGCCATGACACCATGGTCATTCTTACCACTTCTTTCTTGGATATACCAATTAATGCCTTCAAGAGTAGCCCCTATTTGCCAAAGCCAAAATAAGTATTTACCTGACTCCTCACGAGTAGAAAGTACATTGTTATTGTTCCTATTTTCCCAAAGGTGTTTAGCAAACGCTATCTTTTCATCTTCAGACTCAAACGATAAAGCATATTGTTCAATATCAAACCAAGAAATGAAAAGAGGCTGAAACTGAGACTTGGCATTTTCATCAATAGCAGCATCATATTCACGATGAAAGAAATTCCCCGTACCGTTAGCCGTTGACTCCATAACTATCATAGTATAGGGTTTTAGAAGAATACCGGAGCAAGCAGACCTGACAATATCCTCAGGGGACTTACCTTCCGTTTTTTTCCATATACCAACTTCCGACAAGTGTACAAGATTGTAATCACCACCACGGCAAGAATCAGGTCTCTCCGCAGTACCGATTTTGATTTTACAGTTACGTTGAGGAATCCTTGAAATAGAGCCCGACTTGCCGACACCTACCATTTTAGGTTCAGTGGCAGAATAAGATTCACCTAATTCGTGTAAAAACTCAATGGGATATTCTTTAATCATACGGTCAAACATATCCTTAATTTCATCAGAGCCGGACCCTTGGTGTGCAATAATCAAAGAGTTAAGACCTTTTTTGTGGATAAATTGCAACCATGCCATATAAATTTGTGTAGTGGTAGAACCACCCCACTGACGAGCTTTGAGCAGAATAATACGAATAGGTTTATTATTCCTCCTCAAATTCTCAAACATACCCACCAAACGGCGTTGAGGATTAGTAAGACGGAACAACACATCATCGCCGCCACCTTTGTTTTTGATTTTAACGAGAGTGGCAGCCCAAAAAGGGAAATCATATTTATATCGTAAACGAATAAGTTTTTCAGACACTTTATGAAAATCTTCATCGGAATAATTCACTTGTAGATAATCTGTAAGAAACTTTTCAATACTCCCACATTTTATGAGAAGTTTAACCAAAGGCACTTTCAACATATCCGAGGGCAGCCATTGTTCAGGTATAACAAAATCAGAGATAGTAACCTTTACCCTTTCTCCAACAGAGCCTTCACCGGTGATAGGATTAAAGTATTCGTTAATTTTTTTGTTCCTTTGTTCGTTTAAAGCAATAATATTTTGTACATCAAGACTTAAACTTTCCATTACGACAATTTTTAATACGATTAATATACTCACCAACGGTTCTGGGAGTCATATAGAATTTAGGAGCAGGCTGATTAACAATATCAAAGACCAAATCATAAACCGAACGTTTTGGAAATATTTTTTTAAGTTGAAGAAAACGAGTAAATATTTCCTTAAACATTTCAAGTTTGTTTTTATTCATACGAGGGAGCGGTTTCCCTGCTAACATCGCAGACACAACAATAGATGCCCTTTCCTCACTTACCCAAAATCTTGAAGACGGAGACTCCGCCACCATTTTGTGAATTTCAGGCATAACGTATAAGTAATGCCTGTCCAAATAATTTTTGTATGTTTCCAACAATTCCTTGTTTCTCTGTTCCGTAAACTCTAAAATACTCCCAAAGTGCTTCATATAATTGTCCGTGCTTTATATGCAAAAATAACAAACTCGGACATTACAAAAGATAAAAGGAAAAAGGAATTTTATTGATATATTTTTGCACATATATAAATTAAATTGCAAAGTATATCAAAATGGCTGATAACGAACAAGTTAAGAGTAGAAAAGAAGCTCAGTTGGAGCGACTACGCAAGAAATACCCTGACAAGAAATTTGAGGACGATGAAGAAATTTACGGTCAAATTTCAGACGATTACGACCAATACGACCAAGAATTAGAGGGCTACAAAGGCAGAGAAAAACAGTTATCTGATATGTTCGCCTCAGACCCACGTAGTGCAGTATTCCTTGACAGTTGGCGCAAGGGCGGAGACCCTGCAGTAGAATTAGTGCGTAACTATGGAATGGAAATCAAAGATGTCATAGACGACCCCGAGATGCAAGACAAGATAGCAGAAGCAAATAAAGAGTATTGTAAAAAGGTTGCAGAGTCTAAAGCACTTGACAAAGAATACGAGCAAAACCTTGACAATACTATTGAAATGCTTAAAGGTTATCAAGAAGAAAGAGGACTAAGCGATGAACAGGTTGACAAAATCTTTGAACAAGCATTGCAATATGTTCGAGACGGCATTATGGGTAAATTCTCGGCAGACTTCCTTGATATGATTAACAAAGGCAACAATTATGATGCAGATGTAGCAAATGCTAATGAAGAAGGAGTCATAGCAGGACGTAATTCCAAAATCACAGAACAATTACGTCAAAGCAAACGAGGAGACGGCACACAACCGCTTGGCGGTAGAAATTCGTCACCAAATCAAAAGAGACAAAGAAACATGTTTGACTTGGCAAACGAAGCGATGTAATATGGAAAAGATTGTTGTGAAAGTAGTATATAGCGGAACGCAGCCGACAGAAGGCTCAGCAGGTATCAAATGTCATGCCCCGGGATACTGCACAACAGTCAGCAATATATCAAATCTAACAGGTGGAATAGAAAACGGAAATTTGACACAAATAGAAACAAAATAGAAATACTTTTCAGATATGGCAGAAGAAGTTAAAGTAGAAGTGGGAGGCAAGTATGCAACCCCCGTACCCGGCACAGCAGGCGTACAATCACAAGTAGCAGGACAAGCAACAACCGTCAGCGGAGTAGCAGGCGCAACAGGTGGTATTGAAGGTGGCAACCTTATTGAAACAGACGTTGATAACGAATTGTTTAAGTTTAAAGGTGATGACACCCCACTAATGCAATTAATGCTCCACGCAAAGAAAGTGCAAGTAAAATCACCAATCGTAGAACACTATATGATTGATGAGCCACGTTCAAGTGTAAAAACATCAGCAGCAGTAACAGAAGGAAACGCACAACAGTTTATTCTTCCATTGCTTGCTAACGATGCTTCAATTCCAAGACCTTACGGCACACTCCTTGCAAAAGGCGTTGACGGCTATAAAGAAGATGGTAAAACAAAAACACCCGGCAAAGACCTTATGCTTTTTGTTGTAGGCACAGACACAACATCAGGTAATCCTGTGGTACGAGCAATCAATGGTCCGAAGGTTAATACATCAGATGAATATTGCTCAACACCGGCAATTCCAATCGGAACCACACTCGTAATCCTTTCAAAAGCATTGTATGAAACACAGAAGGAAGTAGAACCGGACCTTATCGTGCCGTCTCCAACTCGTATTTACTTGCAGAAACGAGGTATGAGCCGTATTGTATCAGATTACTTTGCAGCACAAAAGAAACGTATTCCTTTCTCTGAATCAATCATTGCAGAAGCAGCAATCACAAAATTCAAAGTAGAAGGTAACCGTACACTTTATGCAGGCAGACCGGGTAAAATCAAAGTGCAAACTCCGAAGGTAGGCGTACAAGATATTTACTTCACAGAAGGAGTACGTTATCTAGTGAAGACTGAAATTCTCCACGAAGGCAAATGGAGCATTGAACAAATCATTGCACTTGCAAAAATCGTGTTCACAGGTGAAGATGTTCCAAAGAGCGTAATTTGTCTTGCAGGTAAAAACTTCCTTGAGAACATTCAGTGCATTGATTACTCAAAGCACCCGGAAATTCAAATTTCCTCAACTACAAATCCTATGGGTTGGGTAGTGACAAACTTCCACACAGTATTCGGTGACCTTGAATTTAAACACGACCCAACACTTAACAAACTCGGTTGGAGTAATTCCGCACTCATTGTAGCACCTGACCGTCTTGTACACTATCAGTATTCCGCAGAACACACTGCAACAGACCGACTTGAAGGCGAAGAGGCAACAAGAGAATCATTGCTCGTTTGGGACGCACTCGCACTTAAAGGTTCTTGCCACGTATGGGTAAACGGCGAATCAGCAGAAGACCCAACAAACAGCAATGAAGGTGCAGTACATATTCGTTACTACGAAGGCAGCACCGCACCGGCAGCACCGGTAGAAGGTGGTGTATATTACCTACTTTCAAACTGCCCGGGTATTAATGCTAATGCAGTACTTGGTACACTTTGGCAGTACAAGAATGAAACGTGGTCAGAATATACAGGCAGTGTATTACTTGACTAATAAGTTTATACATTTTTCCATAATAACCAAAAGGCGGATAGGTGTAAAGCCGTCCGCCTTTAATTTTTAAGACGATGAAGAAAAAACGAATAACATACGGTGTCTCCGGTATGATGCAATACCAAGCGATTATAAAAATCGGATACCAAAAAAAAGAAGTGCTGTTTAAGGACGGTTCTATAAGTGCTATGGGAATAAATCCAGCTACTTATACAACAACGTCTCTAATCATGCAGCGAGCAATAGAAACAAGCAATGACTTCAAACGAGGACTTATCATCAAAGTACAAGAAGTGGAGCTATCAGAAGAAGTGCCTATTGAAAGGAACGAACCTATAAAGGAAGTGGCTGAAGAAAAGCCGGTAGAGAATGAAGCAAAAACCGAAGTAATTCAAATTAAGGCTGAATGCAATGATGATGCAAAAGACTACCTTGAATCACACTTTGGCACAGTCCGTTCAAAACTCAGAACACGAGCAGATATTATATCCGTAGCAGCACAATATGGAGTAGAATTTGTATTTCCTAAATAACATTAGAAACAATGGTATTCCAAGTTAATAACATCGTTAGGGACGTTAGGATTTGCTTAGAGGAGAATGCTGCAATAAGTACTGATGACCTTGAACTTGCAGAGATAGAGGATAGCGAAACACTTACGCTAAACCAAATCATCAAAAGCAAAATCGTTGAGGGAGTTAGACGTGTGCATGAAAAAGCACCGACACACTTGATAGAAAACGCCGTGCCTATCACAACCGGGGATACCGTATTAGACGGAGATGCAAAGACTTTCGGCAGCAGTATCTACTGGGAAGATGAAACGAGCGGATATGTTATGCTGCCCGATGACTTTATGCGTCTTATAATGTTTAAAATGTCCGATTGGGAACGTACTGCATATAATGCAATATCCGTGTATGATGCAAAGTACGACCAACAAAGCAGTAGATACAAAGGACTCAGAGGAACACCTGAAAAGCCACTTTGCGTAATTGCATTCAGACCGGAGGGAAAGGTTCTTGAATTTTATTCTACAAACGACAAGACAGCAAAAGTAGTAATGGCAACGTACTTGCCATTTCCTGTTATTGACTCGAACGATGGCATCAGAATAAGCAAGCGATGCTATGAGGCTGCAATGTATATTATAGCAGGATTGACTGCGATTACTTACGGTGATAAAGAGAAAGCAAGTGAACTCATAGAACTTTCCAATAGCCTATTAGGCATTAGTGCTCAGCAACAACAATGACAGAAGAACAACAAGAATCAACGAATATAGAAAGAATCACAGGCGACCTATCGGTAGGGCGTCATTTCGCTATTGGAGGCGATGCGACTATACAAGGAGATTCTTTGTTGAAAGGCGACATGCGTGTTGAAGGTTGGCTTGACGCACCTAACATCAAGCACCCTAATAAAGGCTTATTCTCAACGTTAGACGACCTAAAAGCGCAGTATCCCGAACCGCAAAACGGTTGGTGGGCGATTGTAGGCAAAACAAGTAACGGAGCTGTCTATTACGTCAAAGACCATCAGTGGGTAGCATCAGGAGCGCACGATGGCAGTGTAGATAGTTCCGTGGAATCTGACCATGCCAAGGAGGCAGACCACGCAAAAGAAGCGGACCACGCCAAAACAGCCGACTATTCCAAAGTAGCTGACCGAGCATTTAACGCTGATGAAGCAAAGAAGGCAGACGTGGCAAAATATGCAGAGGATTCTGATAAGTGGGACGGTGCGGAGTTTGCAGATTACCTTAATCAAGGGGTACGAACTACTGATGATGTTACGCATAAGAATATTACTGCAGTGGAGAGGGTTACTGCAAAGAGCGGAAGTATTAAGGAAAACTTAACTGTTGGAGGTGTCTTTACTCATGACTATATTCCGGGTCAACTTGACGGAGCGGGTGCTGCCGTTTATTCAAAGGACGGGGAAGGTTACGGCGAACTTGATTACTTGAAGGTCCGCAAAGGTCTTGTGGTGACTAAGATTGTAGTGGCTGAAGTGAAGTCCGTGGGTGGTATAGTTATTGTTTCTCCTGCTAATGGCACGGTTGAGAGAGTTGAGGAAAGCGAGGATAAGGTTACCGTTTATCTGAAGGAGGATAATACTTTTAATATCGGCGACTTGGTGCGTTGGGGTAATTGGGATAGTCATCATAACGTGCTCCGTGCAGGTTGGTGCAGAGTACGTGAGTGTGATAATACGGAACAGTGTATTGTGTTTTACAGAAGTGATATGAATGAATACACTGTGCTGCCTGCTACCGATGATGCACTTGTGCTGATGGGTAACGTTCAGGACAAGAACCGCCAGGGGTTCGTTATCATTGATGCGAGTGACGGCTATCCGCATATTTCCGCCTACTCTGAAGTTAACAAGACGGTGCTTTCATCGGCGATGCTGAAGGCACGTTTCGGCAGTCTTGAAAATCTTAATACGGAGGATTGGGGATTACTTCAAGGCTACGGACTGTATTCTCAAAATGTTTACCTCAAAGGCGACTTGCGAATAAAGAACAGCAATACAAATGCGAGTGACTTGATAGTATCTTCCACTGATGTGTATTATCAAAATGCGAGTCTTACCGTAGCTCCTGCGAAGCCTGACAGCATGGAGGAACTTAACGGGTGGAGCATCAAGATGCCGGAATACGTTAAGGGTATGTTTATATGGCAGTGCAGCATCATAGAGCGAGCAAATGGGAATATAGAAGTTGAAGAACCTTTCTGCATTTCCGGAAAGGACGGTGAAGATGCTATTGTGGTAAACATATATTCCAATCAAGGAAATGTGCTGCTCAACGGTCAAGGTGAGTTAATGCTGACGGCGGTGGTGCTTCGTGGCAAAGATGATATTACGGCGAGTATTCCGACGGCGTATTTCTCATGGGAGCGGAACAGTACTTATCCCGAAGGTGATGCAAATTGGAACTTGAGACATAAGGGCTGCGGAAATACTATTGTGGTGACAAAGGAAGACGTGACGGTACGGGCGACTTTTGACTGCGTGGTGAGTTTTTAGAGTTAATAGTTAATAGTTAATAGATAATAGAAAATAGATAAGAGGGACGAGTTTTCAATTTCCCGATTTCAATTTTCAAAAATATAATAATAACAATTTAAATTCAATTCAATTATGGCAACAACGGCAAGAGGTCAGATAACTATTGTGGACCTCAACGATGCGAAACAGGTACAGATTTACCTTGAAAACAGTGGTGCGGATACTCAGATTTATAATCCGGACACAAACGTGTGGACTCCGAGTTTCACGTCAGCACCACTCGTGATTACTCCACGCATTTTTATTACAGGCAGTGCGGAGGACCAGATAGCGAATTGCAGCGGGTTTGCGTATACCGTGAACGGCACGGCTGCGACAACTAACAGCAGCGACTTTGTCCTGAACAGCACTACAGGAACGCTGACAATCAAGAAGAATATGTCGGTGAATTTCTATCAGATAGAGTTCAGCTGCACCTATAATGACGGACTGCGCAATGACGTTATCAAGGCGTATAAGACCATTACAAGGGCAAAGAGTGCTGGTGCCCTTTTCTCGGTTGTGGTGACATGCCCTAACGGAACAATCTTCAACCAGAAGCAGACAAGTAACCTTACGGCGGTGGCTACTGCATACCGTGGCGGCGTAAAGGATACTACCAGCACGACATACAAGTGGGAGAAGCTTGTTGCTGGGGCATGGCAGACAGTAACGGCATCCACTGCAAGCAATGTGAGCACGCTTACCGTCAAGCCGACTGATGTGCTGAATTACCAGACTTATCGCGTGACGGCTACGGACTCCAACGATGGTACGACAAGCACAGCATATGCGCTGGTGACATTCCAAGACCTTACAGACCCATATACTGTGGAGGTTATGTCCAATACCGGTGACAAGATACTTAACGGAACAGGAAGCACGACACTGTTTGCGCGTATCTATCAGGATGGGGAGCTTATAGAGGACAGCAGCAGCGCATCACTCACGGCAAGCAATGCAAAATTCAGTTACTCGTGGACACTGACAGACAAAGACGGCAATAAAGCATGGTGGGATACAGCAAAGACTAAGGATAAAGAGACAAGTTTCAAGCCTGTTGTTAATGCGGATATTGTCAACGAGCGTATCACGGTACACCTTGAAGTGACAAAGAAATAGCGATACTTTAATTCCATAAAAATTCAACCGATAACCGGCACTATTGCACCGGATATGCACAGTGTCGGTTATTATAAATTAATTAAAGGAGAGAAAACGAACAATGAGCGGAGCAGTAGCAAGAGGGCAGTTAACAATAACAAGCGTATTTGACGGCTACAATGTGATAGTAGCGGATACAGATGTGCGTAACTACGATTACGGTACGTGGGCGATGTACGGCAACAAAGGCTATCAGATGCAGTGGCTGAATATCAAGAACGCAGCGGATATGAAAGTAGGCGACATAATGATGATAACGGGCATTATATCAAATCAGAAAAATGCTAACGTATCGCTTTATGCACTCGTTGATGAGATAAACGGCACTACCGTTACCGCAACGTCACAGGTGTTGCTTACGGGCGAACAGGGAGAGAAAGGCGATGCAGGCAGGGATTATATAGAAAACCTTATGTACGACACTGCATTTACCGTTCTCAATGACTTTGGTGAGGTGCGAAATTGGACTACCGTCAATAACTATCCTCAAAACTCATCAGTGGTAATTGACGCTGTCGAGAAGATTAATAACTGCAATGCTCTGCATATCACAACGAGCGGTGCGACGGATAGCACGTATTCCCGATTATCGTATCACTCCGGCATTAATTGGAGTTCTCAGATGGTGTTTGTACCTAATCAGGAATACACCTTCTCCTTTTATCTGAAAAGCCCTGACCCGAGCAAAATAGATACACATTTTGCAAACGAGGTATATCTGCTCAAAGACACTGCACGAGTAGCCTCTTCGGGAAAATACTATTATGTAGAAGTAAAGGATATAACAACCGAGTGGAAACTCTTTATCAATCATTTCACTTTCACAGCCGACCAGATAGCGGAGGGAGTTAACGGTTTTGAGATTAGTTTGATTTTACAGAAAAACGGCGAAATATTCGTTGCTTGTCCCAAACTTGAGGCAGGACATAACGATGCACCCGTGTGGACTCCAAATCAACAAGACTTCAAGGCTGATGAGCCGAGCAATGCAGAGAACTTACTCCTCAACAGCAGTTTTGAAAAACTTAAAGCAAACGGATTCCCCGAGTCGTGGTTGCTCTTAGGCAAGGCAAACGAGTTCGCAAGTATGGATAACACCGTCAAGTACGACGGTTACAGTACTTTCAAGATAGACGTGTCAGGACTGACAGCAAATGCTTATACAGGTATTTGGCAGGCGAGCCACACCACAAAAGCTTTCACCCCGATGGCAGGAGAGAAATACACGCTCTCCGTAATGGTGATGACTGATGATATGAGTACCATTGACACCGATGCCTTTCTTGAAGTGTATTACTATAAAGACAATGGTAGCGGAGGTGTGACGTTTATGAGTCAAGCTACACAATATATCCGATTTCCACAGAACAATAAATGGGTGAGATGTTACAAAAAGATTACAATTCCTGACGATTGCGTGTCAATGGCATACAGAATACACATTCGCAAAAACGGACGAATGTGGGTAAGTCAACCGAAACTTGAAAGAGGGTGGACAGATAATCCGCAGTGGACGAGAAACAACCGTGAACTCGTAGGCGAAAACGCAATACTCTATCGTCTTGAACCGCAAAACTCCTCAATAAAACTATCGCTTGACGGCAACACCGTGACTCCGTCAACGCTGAAAGTGAAGAAATACAAGATAGACGGAAACAGTGCAGCCGTGGAGACAACGGACAGCAATATCGTTATCAAGTACAAACTTGAATACGAGAGCGGAAGCACCACTGCCGAGGCAACGTACACAAGTAGCGGAATACCTCTTAGTGGCAAAGGACTGCTGAACAAATCACGTCTGCGCCGTGTAATCCTCAACCTGTATAATGGCAGCACACTGATAGAGACAACGTCAGTGCCTGCCGTAACTGATGCGTATGAACTGAAACAAACCTTTGAGGCAGCCGATGGCAAACTGCAATCATCAATATCCGAGTTAACGACAAGAACAAGCTCGCTTGAAAGAAAAACAACGTGGAATGAAACAACTATTGACCTTTGCGATGACGATGAAGACGTGTGGTATCCGGTGCTTTTTGCGCTGACAAATGCACAGGAGTGCCGGTGTCGTGTTATTAAAGACCTGTCACTCGCAAGCGGAGAGCATAAGCCGAAGTGGGCTACGCACAGCACAGGTACATTTGTATTGCTTCTTCAATGGAAAGTGACAGGCGCAAGTTGGGGAGCAGCGAACGAGAACCGCTACATAGAAAACTACGACCTGCGATTCGTGGAAACCTTTGCAGCCTCCGCCAAGCGAGGACTTGAATTGCCAATACCTGAAGGGCTGACAAGCAACTCGTTTGTACCTGCATGCTCAATGCCTATACAGTTCACTAATATCTCAATGGAGTGCGTTTATCTTCGCGGAGGCGCACGCTACCGCTGCGGTATATCAAACGCTACAACGAACGCATCGGCAATGACTAAAACTAAAATCTACGTAGCACGATACAACGGTGCGAGCATAAAGATAAATTCCGCGAACACGTATTGGAATAAAAAGACCTGGGCGTTTCAAGACATAGCACAGTCAAAACTGTTCAACCGCAAAGACGTATATTACCGCTTCAATAATGATGACGAGCTTGTGCCGTCAGGGAAATTCATCAACTCAAACACAGTCCCCGGCGACCCTGTGGCAGACTTCCCCGACTACGACAAACTCGTGGCAAAAGGACTGCCGGGGTTTGAAGGATATATTGACATCGTTACGACTAACTCCGCCTGGGTAAACACTCCAGCCCATCTATCATTAGCGAACCGCATCACTATTCCGCCGACACCGCCGAAAATAACATTTGACGCACTGAAAAACGATGTGACAATAGTGACGCAGAAAGTGTCAACGCTGACGCAGAACATGGACTCTATCACAACACGAGTAGGCAAAGCTGAGGGAACGCTGAAAAACTATGAAAGTCTGCCTACACTGATACAGCAGAACGCCGACAACGTCTCCGCACTTATCACAAAGACAGATAAGACAAACAAAGACCTTACAGAAGTAAAAGGCGACATCAGCAGTCAGGGCGGAGCGATAGCAGACCTTGAAAACGCTATGACTACCAAAGTGGAGGAGTCGCAGTTGACACAGTTAAGCAATAAGATAGCAACGAAAGTGTCGCAAGCCGAGTACGACGACAACAAAAATATCGTCAGCGGTAAAATATCCGAATTAACACAGACCGCCGACAATATTAACCTGCAAGTGCAGACATCAAAAGGGTTCATTAACCTCCTCAAATACTCCGACACCTTTACCGACATAAACGGCAGTGCAGTGATGAGACCGTATAACTCCGGCACTGCAATCTTATCAAGCAAAGGACCGGGTGGAGGTGCAGGAATATCCTTTGCAGCACGCACATCAGCGCAAGCAGCCTCAATCAGAACAGTCAACAGTATCTTCCTCAAAAAAGGCAAATACACCATATCATTTACAACCGACAACGTAAGTGTATATCCTAATGCCGTGTTCATAGGCGCAAGCGTTGGGTGGCTCGCAACAGTCAACCCCGTATCAAAATGGAAAAACGGCGGCAAGCAGCGTGTATATCAAATCTACACCATTGACACCGCCGAGAACTACACCGTAGATTTTACAAACTACTATAACTATGCCTGCAACATTTACGACATACTGATAGAAGAAGGCGAATATCCGCACGAATACAGCACGGACAATGACGTAGTACGCCGTTCAGGAATAGACATCAGTCCTGACGAAGTGACAATAACATCATCAAAGGTCAAAGTAAAACTATCCGACAGCACTGACACGGCAATGTTTGTCACCAAAAACGGCAAGACGGTACTCAACACCTCAATCGTGGAAACGGATATGGTAATATGCTACGATGCGCTTGGACGAAAATCAACATCGTTCAACGAATCAGGCGACGGAGCACACCGAATATACTACTCACCGAGAGTGCAATTAGGCGGAGGATACGCAGAACCGCAAGTAATGTGTAACTTCGGATACGATGCGGCAACGAACTCCGTAATACAATTCTATGACGAGAACGGCAACGTACTGTGGACCATCGGCAAAGACTTTGACACACCGCAATCCAAACGACTTGAAGAAATAACACGTTGGGAAACCGTAACATCACTCGCAAACGTCACCGAAGACAAAGCAAAAGTCAGCACCGACCTTGCACCGTCAACGTTTTACCGATTCCACTCTACCGATGAGACCATAAGCGCAGAAACAGGCAACCCGTTTAAGGACTCCAATAACTGCCTGTTCACATCAGAGAGCCTCAAAGCCCCATTCACGGGCATACTCTATGACCTCCGTGCAACACTCAAAATGAGCGAAACAGGAAACGCAGACAACAGTACATATCAGCGACGAGCATACAAATACGTATCCGGCAAACTGATAAGCACTACAATAATAACATTCACAATTTAATAACTTAAAACACTAAAACATTATGGAACTGAAAATCAAAAAGACAGAGACAAAGCAAGACGGCAGCGTACAGGTATCGGAAACCGTTACCGCATCAGTAACATCAGTTACAACCGACGGGGAAATCACAACCGTAGATGCCGACTTCTACACCGCTGAGCAAGACGGCAGCAACACATTCATCGGACACATCAACTGGAGCAAAGGTAAAGTATCAATGTACGGTTTTGAACTCACCGAAGAAACAACACAGATGTTAAACACTTTCCGTGAAATTTTCACCGAGGTAACAGTAGCACAAGAAAGCATCGTAAACTGAAAACGCCATGGGAGAAACAATGAAAATCTTTATAGGCTGCCACTACACACACGTATGGATAGTAATACTCTGTGTTGCATCGCTGATAGTGGCAATGGCGGTGGACCTTTACTTCGGAGTTCGCAAGGCAAAGGAAAACGGTGAAGCACGCACCTCAACAGGCTATAAAAAGACCTGCGAGAAAGGACGCAAATACTTCATGCCGTACCTTTGCCTCCTCTGCATTGACGTAATAGCTTCCGTAGTAATGCCGGTGCCGGCATTCAGTATGATATGGGCTGCGTGGTGCATATTCTGCGAATTTAAGTCAGTCCGTGAAAAAGCATGGACAAAAGCAGAACTCCGCAAAGCCGAGCGCACAATGAACATCATAATAGAGAACCGGGAAGACATCGCCAAGATGGTAGGCGAAATGGTCCTTGCATCGCAGAAGTCAAGTAAAGGCTATAAGAAAAAGAAAAAAGCACCGCCAAGCGATGATGACGGTGCTCAATCAAATTGAAAAATGGAAACAATCAAATTTGATTATGTTCAACATTACAAAATTAGATAAAATAATTGAGAAGGCAATGAAATACTTTACAATTAACGAACTTTGCAGAAGCGAAACCGCAAGTAAACACAAGATAGACAACACTCCGTCAGCGGAGATTATAGCGAACCTTACCGCACTTGTTGACAACGTTCTTGACCCTCTCCGTGAAGCATTTGGGCGACCGATTATTGTTACAAGCGGATACAGATGCGAGGCACTGAATAGGATTTTACCCGGAGCAAGTCCGACATCGCAACATAAAAAAGGACAAGCAGCAGACATAAGTGCAGGCAGCATTGAAGACAATAAGAAACTATTTGACCTCGCTATCAAACTCAAATTACCATTTGACCAGATAATAGACGAGTATGGTTACAAGTGGGTACATATCAGCTATTCAAGCACTCGCAGACGTGGAAATATAAGACATTTAGGGAAATGAGAATATTAGTTATAATCGCTATCTGTTTGCTTTTGCAAGCCTGCAAGAGTGTGCAATACGTACCTGTTGAAACAGTCAAGACAGAATACATTGACCGTGTGAAGCAAGTACACGACACAATGCACACCATTGAAAAAGAAACAACCTACATCAACGGCGACACGGTCTTAATAACAAAATACGTTGACCGTGTAAAGGTGCTGCATCAAACAGACACCTGCATAATAGAGAAAACGGATACCGTGCAAGTGCCATACCCGGTTGAAAGGAAATTGTCTAAGTGGGAGGAAGTGAAGAATAACATAACTGAAGTTCTTACTATTGCAGCAGTCACAATAATACTATTGTTGGTGCTTATATATAGGTACAGACGTATTACAAAAGATAACTGATAAAGAATTATTGTTATAAATAAATTTGTGAATTATGGAAACAATTATTATAAAAATATCAAGGATTGACGTTTTTAATGATGTGGCTAAAACTGCATCATATACGGGTGCTAAAATGGTGGGTGATGATGATGCATACGAACGTATATCCATAACTAACCAGAATATGGAATTGTTTAATTCATATTGGAATGTGGCAGTATCTCTCCTTTGTGACAATTTGAAAGAAATGATACAGACCATTACCCACACGCCTGAAGAACTGACAATATCATTAAACGTAAGTAACTCGTTTGACATATCGCTCGTCAGTAGCATTAATGCATCAATAAAGGCATTCTTTGTTGAGATAATTCTTGGTAAATGGTTTGAGATAACTAATAAACAAGAATTTCAAGCACGCTATAACTCGGGTGTTGAAATGTTGACTGATGCACTAAGGAAACTTTATTACCGCAAAGCCCCGACAAGACCGGTTAGATTACAAAACGAATAAACATATACACAATGGCAACATTAAAGAAAACTATTACAGCAACCTTGACAATGACAGAAGTCTTGTATGATATTATGAATGAGACTTATTTGAGAGGAAGGTCATTACAAAATGGTGAAAATTACAAAGAAGTAGCAAATATGTTCGCATCACTTGATGATGAGAACGCAGACAAAATACTACGCAGTATTAAACGTAGTTTTGCTGAAGTTAAAACTGAATTAAGTGAATATCTTGATGAAGACGGCAAGACAACGAACAATGCAATTATTAATGCTACTGACAACTTGGTATTGACGTTGAAAATGCCAACAAACTTCAACGAAGCAGCGACAGCCGGTCTTGCAGAGGCAGTACATAGTTACATAGTAAACAAGACAGTATCAGATTGGTACATCGTGACAAACAAGAACGATGCACAAGACTACCTTGCAATAGCAGCCTCCGCACTTGACTCTATTAGAAAGAGTGCAAGTAAAAGGTCAAGACCAAAGAGGGAAGATATGCCGGTTAAATTAAAATAGCACATTATGAATACAACAAATTTAAAATACGTTGACCTTACCTTCTATCGTGATGAACTTCTATATGATATAAAAAACTATTGTTATATAGAAAGTCACGTAATGGAAGAAGATGCGGAAGAAGCAAAGCATACCGTAGCAGATGTAGGAGAAACGGGAAACGTTGACCGAGTTACTCGTTTGTTGAATTTGTATTTCAGTGAAGTGGTGGAATCTTTGTACCCATACACAAAAACTGAAATAAATAAGACGACCGATTCAGATGTGTTCACAGAACCGGAGAAGTACGAAGTACACTTGTCATTGCCGGAGTCAATGAGTATCACAACAGTAAGGCTGATGCGAGACTTGATTCACGAATTCCTTGTTTGCATGGTGGTAGGTGATTGGTTGAGCATCACTAATCAAAAGTCAAGTGAAACGTGGGTAGAAAAAGGAAAGTACGCTAAAGAACGATTACGTAGCATAGTTAATAGTAGAGGTGGCGTGATTAGAAGAAAGTCACACCCATTTTGAAAATAGGCTGCACATTGGCAGCCTATTTCTTTGGCAATATCTTTGGTATCTTCAATGCAGCCTCCTGCTTTTTCTTGTCCACTATCTTTGCGTAAATCTGCGTAGTAGCGATATTGCGGTGTCCGAGTAACTTCGATACTGTATAAAGGTCTGTATCTAATTCAATCATCATTGTAGCAAACGTATGACGTGCGCAGTGAAATGTTATATGCTTGGTTATGCCGGCAGCCTTGCACCACTTTCCTATATTATCTGATATTATAGTCGAGTGTTTAGGTATATTGAAAATAAAATCACTATCTTTTCCACGTTCACCCATTAAAATTGCAGCCTCGGGCGTAACATCTAAATACTCAAGACCTTTTGTCTTTCTCTGATTAAAAACAATGCGTGTGAAATTGTCGTTAACTATTACATTCATCCATTTAATGCCGATTATATCGCTTCGCCTTAATCCTGTCAGGCACGAAAATAAAAACGCATCTTTCATGCGTGGATACTTGCAGTCTGTTTCTGCGAGTCTTCGCACCTCATCTATTGTTAGATATTGTCTTTCAGTGTCTTGTTTTTTAGGCTTTTCAACGCCGAGTGCCGGCGACTGCTGTATTATGCCATCAGCAACCGCTTTGTTACAACAAGCAACAATTTTAGAGAAATATATAACTTGTGAATTTTGTGATAAATCGGACTTTTCCAAGAATTGCACAAACTTCTTAATATAATTCTTATCTATTTCCGCCCATGTTCTTTCTTTCAATCTTTCGTCAAAGGTTTGGAGCATAAGTGCAACGGCGTTCCATGTTATTTGGGTATGTTCGCTCTTTGTACGCATCAAGCCTATATAATAAGAATAAAAATTTATATTATTATCTTCGGTCTTAAAGCCATACTCTCCATTACGCAGTTCTACAATCCTTTTTGCTTTGATAGCCTCTGCTAATTGTATAGTCTCATTATTCTTACGTTTGTCCTCTCGGTTCTTCTCAGGAACAAGGTATAGGCGCAGGTATTCATAACTTCGTTTGCCGTCAATGTAAATATCAAGGTAAAGCGAAATAAGACCCGTAGAAGTCTTGCGTTGTCTTAATCTGATAGGTTCTTTCGTTTTCATTTTGTTATTGCTTTTGTTTCAAGCAACAAATTAACAACAAAAAAATAACATATAAAACGGTATAAAACAATATTAACAATAATTATTGTTTCTCTATTTTATTGATATAATACGTGTTTGTATTGATTTGTGCTTTATTTTGTCCACGTAAATACTTTTCTATTACGAAAGAAGTCTTTTATATGTAATCGATTGACAAATACGGTATTAAGGCACTAACAATGTAGTCTGAGCAACAAAAACGCATCAAAATTGTAAAAATTTGGTGTTTCGATGCAGTTGCTGATGCAAAGTTAATCATTATTCTTTTGTTGTAAAAACTTCTTTGTTGTTTTGCGACAATGGGTGCGTAAAAAGTTCAAAGGAGCTATCGCTTGCTCTGCGCATTTAAAATATATTTTATCATTTTTACGGCGGCTTCACCTATGGATTCCGGTGATATATAGTTCCAATCTTCAGGGTAATTATCATATGAATAACTCCCTGTCACATTTCCATCATCATCATAACTGATAATACATAAGTAACGGAATTTTGTAAAAAACTCATTGTATTCGCATAAAATTTCACTGCGAGTTCTTTCCCATGTTCCATCAGCGGCTCCATAGAATTCTCTTTCCCATACCTTGTAATATTTTGAACCATATCTGACCTCTTTCTCTATTCTACTATACACTGCGTACGCATGTATAGTATCGATGTCGTCATCTTCCGGCATTGCGTAATACACGCTCCAAACATCAGATGACATCGAGCTATCTTGAGCGAAAGCAATTACAGGGAAAATAAAAGAAAGGAGGAGGAAGAGTAATTTCTTTTTCATAACAATGTTCGTTAAAAAGTTATTTACTAAATATCATTATTAAGTCGGAACATACACATTATTTTATAAAGGCGAATAACGTCCGATTTGTTGATGATGATGTCCGGGTAGTCGTCTTTGTTGAGGGAGCGGAGGAGAAGGTTGTCGGAGGTTGCATCAGCGACCACCCGGCGGAACAACATACCGTAAGGATAAGTGTCTATGACGTACACTTTGCCGGTGATGGCATCGTGCGGTTCTTCTATTAGTCCGACCATATCACCACGGCGGAATAGGGGGAGGAGCGCATTATCGTCAACGGTAAACCACATGACGAGTTGCACATCGTCAACAATAATGGGAGCATAAGTAATATTATCACTTTTGTTTTTCAAGTATTCCAAAATATCAATATTAGGTAAGTCTTTAATCAATGGAGGCACGACCGGAACTTTGACAAGCGCAGAAGTCGTGCCGTTGTTAGCTGCATTGTTTTGCGCTTGCCCTGCCGAGTCTCCGATGATAAGGTTCTGCCCGGCTACGTTGTTGTGAGAGCCGGTGACGTAGTATCCGTTGACTGTGGAGGGCTCAGGGTTGAGCATTGAGCCTTCACTGTATCGCAACCACCGTTCGTTAATCATCGGGAAAGCAATACAGATATTTTTTATCATTCTATTAGGGACTGCTACCCTATCATTCATTATTTGTGAAACGGTTGACTTATCGTAGCCAATTCGTTCAGTAAAATCTTGTTGATTACGGATAATTCGCTTTTGCTTCAAGAAAGCGAAAACATCTTTAATATTTTGATTATCAAACATTTCGTTTATTATTAACATTTTTTAATCAACATTTTGTTTGAAATGTTTTATTATATCAAACATAATGTTTATCTTTGCAACGTAAAACAAATTGAACAACAAATTAAACAACAATTTGAATTACAAATTGAGCAAAGGTAACGATAAAAACAACAAAAACAAAACAAAAATGAAAGAATTTAGAATTGTATGGAAATCGCTTAGAGGACAAGCAGATGAAGAAGCGGTAACATCAGCCAACAAAAGTAAGATATTCCAATGTTACGAAGCCCTCTGCAACGTAATGAAAGATACAGATAATAAAAAACTTGCGTACCATACATTTGAAGCAATAGCGCAAGACTTTGCCGAAAATGAATTGAAAGAAAATCCGCTTTTCAAGACTGCACAAAGAATAGCAGTAACAGCTATTGATGAGGACGAGAAAGAAACAGTAATTGCCGAAGATGAATACGTGTACTTTTTCAGAACCCCCGAAAACGCAGAACTCTACGACAATTTCAGAGCCTACACAAATAAATTACTTTACCAAATTTAATTATTTTGATTTGAATACAGGGCTAAGCCAAGAGAGGTAAGTCCTTCTACGGGAGTAGAGAACTTAGAAATTTTTCGTTCATGTAAAGGGGCTGACGGGCAAGCAGCCACAGCCCCGAACGGAGGCAGCGGTCAAGGCGCTGTAATGTTTGATTAAAAGCATTAAGTTATTAATTATCGGGACCGGGCAGGTTCGACTCCTGCCACCTCCACGAAGATAAGTATCTTATTTGTGTGAGAAATTTAGATATGTTAAGACTAAGCCCGGAAGCGTTGAGAAACGACCAAGGGCAAACGGACGCAAAAGCAGCATAAGGGGAACAGGGGTTGCGAAGGTTGAAAGTTAGTATTAAATGTAAGTAAGTTATTTTTTTTCATAATTACCCTATTGTCGGTTCGATACCGACAGCGTCCACAAACTCAACACAGAGGTGTTAAGGTTATCATATATTAATTTTTTTTGTATCGAACGGCATTAAGTTGTGAAACTGAAAGTCGTAAGTCCTGCAAGCAATATTGAACGTATATTTCATTCACACGTATGGGTTTTTTAGAATTCGCTTGCAGGATAAACGGAGGAAAAGGCGAGATGAGAGCAAGCCTCGCTACTTATGACTGCTTGGAAGGTGCGAACTCCTTCCTCCTCCACAAATAAAAACGATAAATAAATGGAAACAAAACTATCAAAATATACGCCAACGCAAGAAAAGCGAAGAAAGCGAGATATGAAACTCTATCAGGAGTATGTATCATGGGCGAGTACAAACGCAGCCCCGGGCAATATTGTCCGATATTTGATGCGAAAATACAGTTTTAAGAGTCGAGTATCAGTTTATTACGCAGTTGAGCGAGGTAAGAGGATACTTGCAGAAATGCAGAATAACGGAAACGAATAACAATAAAAATTTGACAATATGGAAACAGCAAAATGGATTAAATTCACGGTGACTACACTGATAGCATCGGCAGCGATATTCGCACTTTGCGGAGAGTATGAAACAGAAAGCATACTTGAATTTATTGGCGTGAAACTCGCAGCAATGGCAGTCCTCGCAGTGACATACCTTATCGGCAAAGCGATGTACGACAATGACGAGTTACCGAAAGCGATAAAAGACCTTGAAAACTTTGAAGAAAACAAATAAAATCAAGAATATGGAAACGACAATGCTTATCCAAATGACACCTGAAAACCTCGCCACAATAGTGGAGGAAGCCGTCAAAAAAGCACTTCGAATACAGAAAGTCAATGGAAAGTCAGACAAATTCTTGACTATTGAAGAAGCAGCCTATCGCTTGAACTTAAATGCATACACCGTCCGCAAAAAAGTTAACGAAGCCGAGATTGAAGCAATAAAGACCGGGCGCAAGTGGCTGATAAAGCAATCAGCAATAGATGAATTTTTGAAAACTTGCAAGCGCAGAAACAAGAAGTCAAGAAAGCAGATAGAGAGCGAAGCCTCCACCTACATATTTTTGAAAAATCAAGAAGGTAAATAATGACAACTCACTTAATATTAACATAAAAACAAATTAAAAATGGGAGCAACACCTAAACAAGAACTAACAATGCTTGAACAGCAAGTAACGCTGATGAAGCAGCAAGCAGACGCACAATTCGCATTAACGCCAATCGGACAACAACTCCGACAGTTTGAAATCGCACAACGCATCGGACAAATGTTTGCTCAAAGCACAATGGTGCCTGACACATACAAAGGCAACCTCGCCAACTGCGTTATCGCTGTTGACATGGCACAACGCATGGGCGCAAATCCGCTGATGGTTATGCAGAACCTTTACATGGTACACGGCAATCCGAGTTGGTCCACAAAGTTTTTAATCGCAACGATTAATCAGTGTGGCAGATTTTTACCGCTAATGTACGAGTGTAACAACCTCCAAGGAGATGACTACGGGTGGCGTTGCTACACTTACGCAAAAGACGACGTACAGAGAAAGAACCGACTTGAAGGTTCATGGATAACGTGGAATATGGTCAAGCAGGAGAAGTGGGACTACAAACCTGACAAGAGCGGAAAGAACACAAGCAAGTGGGCATCAATGCCTGAACAGATGTTTAAGTACCGTGCAGCAGCCTTTTGGCAAAGACAATACGCACCTGAAATCAGCATGGGCTTTTACACACGTGAAGAAATTGAAGATACATTTGCCGAAGACGTGGAATACACAGAGATACCGACAACGAAGAAGACTGCCAAGGCAGCACTGCAAGAACTTGCAGCGAAGAACGCACGAGCAGCACGACAAGCAGCAACAGTGATGCCTGAACCTGCTGCCGAAGTGGTGGAAGCACCGACAGAAGCAGCCGATGTGAAAGAGACTATTGATACAAACACAGGTGAAATCAAATTTGAATAATTGAAGAAATGGAAACGACATACAACAACATACAGCAAGAACAACGCTCCAACGAATGGTACAAAGCACGCCTCGGTAACATCACCGGCAGCAGCGTGGGCAAACTGATGAGCAAAGGCAGAGCCAAAGACGCTATATTTTCAACGACCGGCATATCCTACCTAATGCAAGTAGCAGCAGAACGCATGATACCTATCGAAGTTATAAGCAGTGACGAAGAATTCGCCTGCTACCTCGATGAGGTAAACGTGACAAGCAAGGCAATGCGTATCGGTACTGAAAGAGAGGCAGAGGCACGAGAACTCTACACAGCCGTAAGCGAAAACGAGGTAACCGAGAACGGCAGCATCAAGCACCCGAGTATAGACAACTTCGCAAGCAGCCCTGACGGACAAGTAACAGAAAACGGCATTAAAGGCTGCATCGAAATCAAATGCCCTGCACCTGCAACGTACATTGACTACCTCGCCAATATCAAAGACGCAGACGGACTGAAAGCGGTAAAGCCGGAATACTACTGGCAGTGCATGGCGCACCTTGCCTGCACAGGCGCAGAATTTTGTGACTTCGTAGCATATTGCCCTTACAACGTAGCAAGTATTCACATTGTACGCATCAACCGAGACGAAGCAGCTATCGCAGAAATGGAAGATAAAGTCAAGAAAGGACTTGAATTTATAGATAATATCGTAAACAACAACAACCCATTCGCAGACATAGAATGTACACGATTAGCGACAATGACAGAAACAGCGTGATAACATTGCTTGAAGCACTTGCCGACTGCCTGAACGATGCCGACCCCGGCGACACCCGGGTGCAGAACCTAAGACGGAGAGCAAAGCTGACAGCAAACAAGATAAAGAAATCAAAGAGAAAATGAAGAATGCAAGACAATAATTAATTGTTGCTTAGATTGTTAAGATTATAGGTTATTATCTCAAACTCAGTAAAAGAGTGCACAACCGGAAACGGACGCTACGGTTTACTTTCATTACCTATTTTTGGCTCTGACTGCTGAGTTTTTTATAAAAGCAAAACACGATGAAAACGACAATAACAGCCGAGAATTACGACACAATGGCAAAGCGTATAGGTTGGCTCGGCACAGAATTAACAAGGCTCTATGAGCAAATGACAATGGCAAAAGGAGTAGTGCAAAGTCAGAACCTCCGGTTTGCCGGCAAGACAGCCGAGAGTGAAAAAGAAGTGATGCGAGAAATCATTGAATTAGACCAAGCGTTGCAAGATGCTAACCTACGTTTAACCGACTTGCATTTGCAATGTTTTGAATGTGACGTAGCCGGTGTTATCACAAGTATAGAACATCAGAGCAAGCAGACAGACAAAAGCAAGATGAAAAAAGAATTGCAAATTCCTTAACCGTAACATAACATTAAACACTTTCAACAATGGCGAGACCGTCAAAAAACAATGCTGAATACTTCAGCCACGATGCAGACATGCGAAATAACCGCAAGGTAAAGGCATTACGCCGCCGATTTTCGCATAAAGGTTACGCAGTGTGGTGCTTTATACTTGAAACACTGACAGATGCAGATTACTTTGAAATCAAGTTTGACGAAGTTACGCAAGACCTCCTCGCCGCTGACTTTGATATAACGAACGAGGAACTGCAAAGCATTGTTGCATACTGTGTGAAAATCCGACTTTTACAGATGAAAGATGATACACTTTACTGTGAAGCGTTGAAGCAAAGATTTAGCGGACTTATCGAAAAGAGGAGGTACGACTATGAACGTTACCTGAGATATAAGAAAAAGGCAAAATCGGTTTCCGATACTGAAAGTAAAGTAAACGAAGTGAAAACAAATGAAAATGAAGATTTTCACCGTGAAAACGATGTGGAAATGGACAATGAAGATAGTTTTCACCGTGAAAACTCAACAGTAAAGTATAGTATAGAAAATAATAGTAAAGAAGAAAGTAAAGGAAAATATATATTTCTAACTTACTACAACTACGCGCACGCGCGATTTGAAAACATGGGAAAGGAAGAATTCCTAAAAGAATACTTTTCAAGTTACACACGAGTTGACGATTTGTGCAAGACCTTCAAAGTTACGAAAGAAAAGCTATACAGCCTTGCCGAAGAAGTATTGCGGTTTTGGGAATTAGACAATGTGTATCATATTGACATGAAAGACGCATTCAACCACATGCGAAATCACATTGAGAAACTTGTCAACAAAGAACGCACCCCGGAGGCAGAGGAATACCCTACGAAGAAGCGCAGAACCGCCAAAACAACCGAGGCGAAACCGAAACGAGAAATGAATTACGATGATACCGATTTTGGCAGCATCGACAAATAAACAAATTGAAAAATGGACAATAAAGAAAAAACAAAAGAAACCGTGATGAGACTGAACGAGATAGCGAGGACGGTAAGACGAGCAGCAACGGCAGCACAGTCACAATTTGACGACCTGACCGACCAAACAGTCTATAACACGCATGCAAAGTTATTAGTGTACATTGCCAACAACGTAGTACTCGCACCGCAGAACAGGAAATTCGTCATTGATGACAACAACAAAAACATACTGAGATTTATGTTGTATTACTTCAATAATTGCAATCTCGCCGAGAAAGTGTTCCCGGACAAAGGCTATAAACTTCACAAGAACTTGCTTATCATGGGCGGTGTCGGCGTTGGCAAAACGATGTTAATGCAGATATTCAGCGAGTACCTGAAAGCAACGAACAATCCGAATTACTTTTACAACGTATCAGTAACTCAGATGACGAACTACTTCACGATGCACAATAACATAGACCGATACACCTACAACGAAGAAGCCGGCGGAGGTTTTGAAGGGACTCCGATAAACATTTGCCTCAACGATGTAGGAGTGGAAAACCGACCATTTTACGGAATAGACACACGCACGATAGTGGAGGACTTTCTCCACGCACGCAACGAAATATGGACACAGACGGCAGTCGGTCAACGAAAATTCGCACACTTAACAACGAATTTAGATGCCAAAGAACTGAAAGAAGCCTTTACAGACGATTTCGGCAGGTTGGTTGATAGGTTTAAGACCTACAACGTAATAAACCTGAAAGGAGATAGCAGACGTTAATAAAACGCCAAATAAGCGCAAAAATAATGCAAGATATACAAATTATCATTTCAAGCATTACAAAACGAATTTGGGGCGTTTCTGCAAGAAATAGAAGGTGTTTTGAAATAAAGACAAGAAATGAAATAACGAAAATATAAAAAATTAACGAAAATGGGAATAAAATACGATAAAGACAAATTAGCTGACACGGTGGGATACTTGTACTCGGCATTGTCAAACGGGATAAATTTCATTCGTGCAATGCTCGTAGGAGCGAAGCGTGAAAATCAGCTAAGCAATAGCGAGCGAGCAATGCTTGACGATATACTAATTAAGCTGCAAATGCACGAGATAGATTTAACTGAATTGAAACGAACGAAAGAAAGGGAACTTAAAGAGTTATGCAAGTAGCGTTGTTATTAGCAATAGTCACGATAGTGATATTCGCATGGTGTTATAGTTATGCGAGTAAGGAAATTTATAATTCATTCTACGAGTGTGACAAGTGCGAGTTACGGGAAAAGTGCTTTAAGAAGTTGATGCTTTTTAATGACTTGAAGTGTAAAAAACTTGAAGAAAAAGACGAAGATGAAAAGTAATATATTCGGCATTGAATACACTGCGGAGGATATGGAAAGAATGGTACAAGTGATGCTGTCGGCAACGCAGTTCATGAAAACCTACGGCAAAGGCATACAGCCACGTGTGATGGGTGATGTGATACTTAATCATACCGGGAATGCCGGCAAAGTGAGTGAAGATGAAAATCATAAATACACCGCTTTCGATGCGCCTGCGAAATACGTAAAAGATATTGACCTGTACAAATTCACGTCGCTGACGTACGAACAAGTGAACAGGTTCTCGCACCTTAGTCCGAGCCACCCGAAGCGCATAAAGTACCGCACATACGACAAGACGAATTATAATCATATTCTTTGCGAGTATTACCTGCCTGACATACTTAAAGTAGAGGAAATGCTCAAAGAAGAAAGAAAGAAAAAGAAAGCAGAAGAATTGATTAAAGCAGAGGAGGGTAAGCAATGAAAATTTACATCAGTTTACGACCCAACGGAATGAGCAATAACGAGCGAGAACTAATGCTCCTAAGAGCAATAACGGAAGTGGAGGCATCAGGGCATAAGGCGGTTTATCCTCAAAGCAATAACGCAGTGCAAGACCTTGCGGAACGCATAAGTATGATGCTCCAATGTGATGCGATTTATTTGCTGCCGAAGTGGTACGAGAGTCGTGTCTGTTGCTCCGAGAAGCAGGTGGCAGAGAACTACAACAAGAAGATATTATTTACTATACCTGAAAAATCGGGTACACGTTAACAATGATATGTACCCGAAAACGCAAAATCGGGTACATATTGAAGAAAAAGAAATGAGAACGAAGCAATTAAGTTTTGATTTTGGTGTAACGCCTGAGCAGTCTTGCATAATGTGCCATTTGGCAAGCGAGTGTAGCGGTTGTTGCAATAAGTGCATCGCAGAAGGCAGACCTTGCAGCAACAGTATGCAAAGTTGTAGCAGACCAAACGCAGCATTTGAGCAAAATCGGTGGAATAATTGGTTATATCTTGTTGCCACTGCATTACCGGAATTGAAAAAGTTTATTCCGAAAAAATATAAAAAAGAATTAAAAAAGTATGAAAGTAATTGAAGAAAAATGGACAAGGGTAACGCTTTACAATATCGTTGACGACTTGCATCGAGGCTCTATACAGTTAGAGGTTTACAATAATCCTGAAGATGAAGTCAAAGTGTATATCAGCAACCTTTGGGTGCTGCCTGAATACCGAGGTCAAGGCATTGCAAAGGCATTGCTTGACAAGGCGGAGGAACTCGCAAAAACGCAGACAGATGAAGAATACGTGTACTTATGCTATTGGTCAGCCGATACTCCCGGAGGTGTCTATAAGTATTACCTGAAACGAGGGTATGATGATTACAAGTGGGGCTGTCCGGGCGAACCTATTGTGATGCGAAAGAAACTAAGATAATAACAATTAAAACAAGAGAAAACAATGACAATCGATGAATTAAACACCATTGATGAATTAAACAAAATTATCGGCAAGGTGAGCAAGATAATGCAATACCTCAAGAAGATTTATTCTGACGAGACGAAACAGAACCAAGTGAAAAATTATCTGAAAGAGATACAGTTAAAAGCAGAGACCCTCAGAAGTGAGTTAATCGGAGGTTTTGACTATTACAAAGCAATTACAATTTATTTTCAGATAAAAGATATAAAGCGCATATTGAAAGTGTTTGAAGATGATAAGACTGCACTGTTATTAATCAATGCTGAAAATCCAAGCGGCGATATATGCGAACAGTTAGACCCTAACCCGGAACTGAAAGAGCGCATACTTGATGCAATGCGTGAAGAAGTAAAAAGATTATTTGTTGAACTTAATAAATTGTAAGAAAATGGAAGGAACAAAGAAACTAACAAGAGAAGACATTGACGAAAAATTGAGAGTATATGAAGGACTCAATGATGCAATGCGTGAATTAGAATACACAAAAAGAGCAATTCGTGAAAACTCCGTATATCCGGGTATTGATGATGTAATGAGGACCTTGTCGGCTCTAAAATCCGGGTTGTTTGATGCAGAAAGAGCCGAAGAATTAGCACAGATAAGAAGTGATATAGGCTACATTGAAGACTATGAATACAACGTTAAGTGCGATAGCTTTGAAAACGAATATGGGCGTTATGTGCAAGATTTTGTATTGAAAGCATTGCATAATGAACTTGTCCGTCTATTAGACGATTACACGAAATGAAAACAGAGAAAATGAATTAAAAAATTATGAAACAACTATTCAACAGTTTTTTAGCAAACATTATACTATTAATTTCATTACCAATATTAATACCACTCGCAATAATATCAATGAGTGAAAAAGTAGTAATGTTAACACAGAGATTACTTGATTGGTATTTTGATAAACTTGATAAAATGACGGAAGATGAGTAAATATGACACTCCTAAAGGCTGTACAATGACAGCATTATCAATTTTTGTACTACTACCCATATTACCTTTATTCACACTAACAGCATTAGCATTATATGCAAGTAGAAAAATATCATATTGGATATATTGGTGTTATGACTCTATAACTAATAAAGTGACGGAAGATGAGTAAATTAAAAAAGATTTTTATATTATTGCTCTCATTAATTTTAGTAATACCAGTAAAGGTAATATATGGAATTTGTGCAGCAATATCTGTTCTTGTTGAAGAGATACTCAACGCCATAGATGATACTGAAGAATGGATTAAAAACCAATTAAATTAGATAACTATGAACGAAAATTTAAACTTGGTTGAAATACTCAAAGATTGCCCTAAAGGAACTAAATTGTACTCAACAATTTTTGGTAAGGTTGAGTTTGATTGTGTAAAAGAACAAAAAGAATATCCTATAAGAGTTTTACTGGAAAATGGCCCTGAGGTTGGATTTTCCGAACAACTGAAATGAAGCAAGGAAAAGAATAACTAAAGTCATCATTCTTAAATATAGAAAGGAGAATATTATGCTAA
>OBLI01000239.1_pt1 | contig 59854 bp, 44 predicted proteins | sample 1519701 | NCBI WGS metagenome assembly OBLI01 (sample SAMEA3663005, study PRJEB22513) | pig gut metagenome | biome: pig gut; feature: pig-associated habitat; material: faeces | place: France | collected 2012
CATGGCAACGTTGTTACGGCGGCGTGGCAACGTTGTTACGGCGGCGTGGCAACGTGCTACACGGCATGTAGACACAGGTACAGCCTATTACGTAATGGATTTATGGGTGATAAAAACGGCGAAAGTGAATGGAAAACAACGGGGTTTTTCATCTATGCTCTATGTGCGTTGTATTTGTGCAAGTGCTATGTAGAAACGCGTGCACGCCTTTCTTGATCAATTCAGCCATTTTCATAAAGAAAAACCCGCTTTTCTCGGGCAATGTGGTGTACGAGAAAAGCGGGGGCGGTGTAGTGAAAAGCGGCCGTTAGGTAGTAGGGCGTAGAGTAGTGGGCTTCAGGTTGTTTAATCGGGCTGCTGCCCGTCGTGGGCTTTCCAGGCACATTCGGTCAGTTGCATGTGCGTGAAAACGGCCTTGAACGATGCGTCCTCAGGCGAGCAGGCATAAATGCCGAAGCGTATTTTGCCACCACCCTTATGCAGGTGGCAGATGCGCATTTGCGTGAAGCGAATGCCGTCGGGCGAGCACTCTATGCAGTAGTCGTCGTTGCGGCGCGATAGTCGAAACCACATTGTCTTCACTTGTGCGGGAATGGTGGTTGTGGCCCAATCGGAGTAGCCGTGGTTGGTTACCACGCTGCCCAAATGTTGGAAGTCTTCATTTTCGTATTCCACACTGCACTTCAGCCAGTTGTCGCTGTCAAGATAGAGCACAATGCCGCATTGGTCGAAGCGCTGATGGCTGTCAGTGAAATCGGTTTTCACGATAAAGCTGAAGTATTTACGTTCCGTTTCCATCTGAAACACGGGAGCGTTGTCGTTTCGAAAATGATAGTAGGTGCGTTGCCAAAGGTCGGTTTTGGGTTGGGTGACTACCTCGATGGCCTTCTCTGTGATGACGCAACTCTTGGGTTGTCGCGTCCAACTGAATTTCTCCGTACTTATTTCCATACAGTATGCTGCTACTTTAGGAATGGGTCAATCGTGGCCAGCAGAGCTGTTTTCTGCATCACGCCGCTCGTTCGCCATAGCACTTCGCCTTGCCTGAACAGCATGAGGGTGGGCACCGACTGTACGCTATACTGCGAGGCTGTCATGCCTTGTTTGTCAACGTCCAGCTTGATGATGCGGATTTTGTCGCCCAGTGCGGCCTTTACCTGTTCCAGAATGGGGTGCATCATCTTACACGGTTGGCACCATGTGGCGAAGAAATCGACCAGTACCAATTGGTTGCCTGATATGACGTCCTTGAATGTTTCCATTGTACCTTATTATGTTATGTAGTTAGAGATTCATATTGTTTCCTTTGTTAATTTCCCTGCGCTGGCAAGTTTTGGGCGGAAGTTCATATAGTCAACGTCCATCCATTGTCCCCGTGGTAAATCATCTGGCGGGTCATGCCCCCGTCAATGCAGATGTTTTCGCCCGTGATAAAGCCCGCCTTGTCCGAACAGAGGAAAAGCACCATGTGTGCGATGTCCAGGGGGTGGCCCACGCGGCCCACAGGCTGTTGCATGGCGTCGGAGCCGGCGTAGAACTGCTCATCCGTGTCAATCCACCCTGGAGAGATGGAGTTGACCCTTGCCTTGCCCCGCAGCGTGACGGCCAGGGCATGCGTCAGGGCGGAAATGCCACCCTTGGCCGCCGTGTAACTCTCGGTTTGTGGCTGGCTCATGCGGTCGCGTGAGGAGGAGATGTTGACAATTGATGCGCCGTCAGCAAGATAGGGCGCGAGCCGTTTGACCAGATAGAAAGGTGCGGTCACCCCTACGGCCAGTGCATATTGAAACTCCTCCCAGGAGCAGGTATCCAGCCCCTTCATGAGTGGCAAAGCGTTGTTGACAATGTAATGCACCTTGCCGTACTGGTTGATGACGTCATTGGCAAAGGCATCGACCACCTCTTTCCTGGCAATGTCGCCAATGAAGTGGTCACCCTTGCGCACATCAACGACCGCCACCCTTGCGCCCCGCTTGCGGAATGCCTCAGCAATGCATTTCCCAATGCCATGCGCGCCGCCTGTCACGACCGCTACCTTATCCTTATATTCCATCACGGTAGTATTCATAAATTCCTTTTTTCTACACAAAAGCTCGCAAGATGCTTGGCAAGCGACTGCGGGCAAAATTAGTATTTATGCTTGGATTATTTTGACTAAGGGTAGGGGATTGTAGGCATATATAACATAGGAAATAGAGATAAATGAGAAGGAGTGGATAAAATTTTCGATATTTGTGGTCTCAAATAAGACACAAGACCTTTATGTTATGACGAATAGATGTCTCTATCATGCTTCGTTCAAGGTGTTTTTATCCTCGGAGAAGATGGAAATTCTCGGAATCCTTCATGACCATTATCATGGAGAGGCTTTGACGACAACACACGAAGCTTGGAAAGGAGAGATAGAACTCATGCAGGAAGTGTTGCAACCCTGGGCAGATGAGGCTGGCGAGATAGTCTTTGAATATGACATTCCCCGTCTTGGAAAACGCATAGATGTTGTATTGTTGCTTCGTGGCATTATCTTCTGTCTTGAGTTTAAGGTGGGGCAGAAGGATGCGCTGCAGGCTGATGTAGAGCAGGTGATGGATTATGCGCTCGACTTGAAGAATTTCCATCGTTTCAGTCACGACAGAATGATAGTGCCCATTCTGATACCGACAAACTATGAACGAGTAAGCAGCGACTTTCGGCCTTCCGTCTATGACGATGCAGTATATAATCCCTTGATTGTAGGTGCCAGCCAGCTACAACAATTATTGGTGCATGTGCTGGAACATGCAGGCGCAACGGCTTCAGCATCTATCGACAACTGGATTATCAGCCCATATACACCCACACCTACTATCATCGAAGCTGCACGCACGCTTTACGAGAGTCACTCTGTGGAAGACATTACCCGCCATGAGGCAGACAAGGTCAGCACGGATGCCACTATCGATTATTTGTTGCGGATAATTGACCAAAGCAAACGCAATGGCCAGAAAAGTATTTGCTTCGTGACGGGAGTTCCTGGAGCGGGCAAGACACTCGTGGGACTTGATGTAGCCATCAAACAAACATATAAGGAAGAGAATAGTTCGAAGGAAGATGGTGCCGTTTATCTCTCGGGTAATGGTCCGCTTGTGGCGGTTCTCACAGAAGCCTTGGCTCGTGACAATTACAAGAAGAATGCTGGACAAGGGAAACGCCTGTCTGATTCGCGCAGAGAGGTTCGCGAGTTCATACAGATTATCCATCGATACCGTGACAATATGCTCGCAAAAATCAAGAACCCCGTGGAGAATGGTAGGGTGGAGATTGACCCTGAGAAAGCCGTGAAAATGGAATCTGCGGGCTATGGCGAGGTAGAGCATGTTGCCATCTTCGACGAAGCGCAACGCAGCTGGACACATAAAAGACTTGCTGATTATCTGAAACGAGGAGGTACGTACGGCAACAAATTGAAAGTGCCAAACTTCCCTTTCTCTGAAGCCGAATTCCTCATCTGGTCGCTCGACCAGCGGGAAGATTGGGCAGTTATCATTTGTCTTGTGGGAGGAGGTCAGGAGATAAATACAGGCGAGGCTGGCATTACGGCCTGGATCGAAGCGCTCAACCATCGCTTCAAGCATTGGCAGGTTTACATCTCCAATAAACTCACAGAGCCTGAATATGCCGAAGGTAAAGTGAACGAACTCTTGCAGGAAAACGGCAAGGTAACCTTCTCAGACAGCCTTCATCTTGCCGTAAGCCTCAGGTCGTTCAGGGCAGAAAGACTTTCCTCCTTCGTACATTCCATGCTTTCGTTCAGCGACGACGCTCCATATTGGTATAAGGATGTGACAGCAAAGGGCTATCCCATCGTTCTGACACGTGATATGGATAAAGCGCGCCAATGGCTTCGCAGTAAAGCAAGGGGCAGTCAGCAGACGGGGGTATTGGTGTCGAAAGTGGCAGCTCGTTTCAAACCGTTGGCTGTGAATATCCTGGCGCATGGGGATGAGAATGCCGTGCATTGGTTTCTGGAGGATAAAACAGACATTCGCTCTTCCAACTATCTTGAAGATGCAGCAACTGAAATACAGGTGCAAGGCCTTGAATTGGATTTCGCCTGTGTGTTATGGGATGCTGACATGCGATGCACCAACGGGCACTGGGAATATTTCAAGTTCAATGGCAGGAATAAATGGAACCCTGTGGCCAACACGCCCAATGGCCAGGAGGAAAAGAAGTACATGCTGAATGCCTATCGCGTGCTTCTGACTCGTGCACGTCAAGGCATCGTGATTTGTGTGCCAAGTGGCAATAACAGGTTGACACCAGAAGGTTTCCCCGAAGATGCCACACGCTTGCCCGAGTTCTATAACGGTACGTATGAGTATCTTAAATCATTGGGAATAGAGGAAATATGGTAGCCCAACGTAAAGCAATAGAAGTTGTTGCCGCCGTCATCCTACACGACGGCAAATTCTTCGCTACCCAACGAGGGTACGGCGAATGGAAGGATTGGTGGGAGTTTCCTGGCGGCAAAGTGGAGTCAAGAGAAGTTCCCGAGGATGCCTTGGTGCGCGAGATTCGTGAGGAATTGGCTGCAGAGATAGAGGTTGGAGAACTGCTCACCACGATTGAGTATAACTATCCGCAGTTTCACCTCACCATGCATTGCTATCTGTGCACCATCCTTAGCGGTCAACTGACACTCCTTGAACATGAAGCCGCGCGTTGGTTAGCAATGAACGAGCTGGATAGTGTCAGATGGCTGCCAGCTGATAACGTAGCCGTAAAAAGCATCTGCGAGAAGTTAGGGCCCGTTCCGTTTTCAAGGGAGTAACCAGCAAATGGCTTTTGTCCTTTTGTCAAGAAGGTTTTGGAGGCAGGATAATGAAAAAAAAGAAGCACAACCGTCAAGGTCGTGCTTCTTTTTATGGAATGACGCATCAGTGCTTACTTCACCTCTTCAAATCTGACATATACTGATAATCAATGATTTGAGAAAGTCTTGGTACAAGTATGGAACACCATAAGCATCTTGGATGTTGTCCCTTCAATAACTATCGATAAGCATCCGTGCGATGCTCTTCCTATTCTTCTTTGTCCTTTTCTTTGTATATCTTCCTTTTGTTGATGCAGAGGTACAAAGATTTCTGTATTTCCCCAAACCATTCGGACAAAATCTTTTTTCTGGAAGACCGATATTATTTTATGAGGTCTACAATAGACCTTGCCATTTGCTCTTGTACAGGAACGTATAATTTGTTTAGAGTGGCTGTAGTTTTTGCAGATAATTGACATACCCATGGAAAAGTGCAGAGTGTAGTATCATTCCACTTTCACCATTCATGAATATCCACATCAGTTGTAACATGTAAAAAAATATCGTTGGGACATATAACCCCAATGTTTGTAGTCTTTTATTGTATTTCTCATACTAACCCTAATTCTGTTTTGCGGGCTTGTGCCCAGATTTTCACTTCACTTACATAGTTTTTCCACTGATTATCCGTTTCGAGAATCTCTATTAATTCTTTTAGGAAGATAGCTCTGCATTCGCCTTGCAACTGATAAACATCGTATATATAGCCATGTCTGTCATCCTGATTTTCCTCAATTCCATTTGCGAGTTCTGCAAGTTTCCCTTGTTTCGTTTTTAACATAGTCCACAAGAAATGTTCGGGCTGCTCTCCATCTGGTAATTTAAAATCTTTAATTCGTTGCAGAGCTTCTTGACGTATTTGATCCTTACCTGCCTCATTGCCAGCATAACGTTTCTTCATCATTTTCAATTTTTCCTCATCTGTCTTATACACATCTCCATCTATCAGGATGAGTTGTTTTTCGGACAATTCCCCTTTAATATGTAAACCTGCAGCTACAGAAAAAGCGTTGGAAGCATCACCATAACGTATGATACTTACATAATCATTTATATCTTCTTGACGAAGAACGGATCTCACTATTGCTTCTGCCATATCATCTTCAACATAGACCTCGAATTCCTTCTTTATTTCACCATTAAGTCTGTACATACACATAGGAGTAGTATGGTCAAGACAAAACGATTGGTTCTGATTTGCAGGTTTCCAGATATGTCGTATGTTTATATCAGTTCTTTTGGCTAAATTTTCCCTATGGGAAGTGAACACAATCTGTAAATTACGCCTGTTTGCAACATTTACCATTGTGTCCACCAACCTATTCAACGCTACCGTATGCATAGTTAGATCTAGTTCATCAATCAGTATCAACGAGTCTTCTGGTACAGAATAAAGTCTATCCAGAATCGTGAAAATCCGTTGTTCACCAGCACCCATAGACAATGAGCTATATTGAGTTCCGCCTTGTATGCCTACTTTTTTATAGTTTCGCTTTGCACAGCTTTGTTTGGCATAATCATCGTATGTTCGACCCATTATACGAGATGCTTGACGAATAATATCTTCACGATTTGCAACTGGTGCTCCAGGAGTCATTATATAACTTGTTCGTGAAACTGATTCTTTTTCGATATCAGGAACACAACTCTCAATACCTATGTAATAAGAATCTCGTTCAACTCTCTTATCGATTCGGGGCGTCCAACGATCTGCGCTCTTCTTATAAACAATTGCTTTGGTGTGTTCATCAATAAGCATATGTGCGGTCATGTGACTTCCCGCCCATTTTGCAGTACCAATTCTCTTGAAGAATCTTGTAAAATAATTGGTTTCCGCTCCTAGGGAGATTCCTTTGTAAATACATGCTAAAGCATGTAATATGGTTGATTTTCCACATCCGTTTGCTCCGAATATGGCTGTGACATTTTTATCCTCAAAACTAATGCCTAGATTTTCCAAACCTTTTAGTTTGTCTATGTGTAAACTTGTTATTTTTTGACTCATTATCGATATTTTTATTAGACTTCAAACCCACAAGATTTCTCTCAGTTCCAGAACCAAAGGACTATAGGTGAAGATATTCATTTCTAAATCTATACTTATTTCAAATCTTTGAATTGCTTGAAATTATGTAAGATTTTTTTAATTATGTACATAATACATCTATTTTTTTGACCTTCGTTCCTATGTGAGATGTTATTTATTGGCAGTTGTTAACAGACAAAGCTATTCCTGTTCCCCTTACAACGAAGAACAGCTTGCTTCATTCTATCAATTAAAGAAGATATAGCGAATTTGTCATTCCCTTTAAATTCATTCAGACGACACTCTAAGCCTTTCGTTATATCCTCTAAAACAGGTACGTCTTCCATAAAGCAATAATCCTTTTCTCCTTGGATGTAATATGCCAATTTGTAATGTGATATGATAAATCGAGAAACTGAAGTACGACCAGCATTTGACAAGCTGATTAATGCTTGAACCACAGCATTTGCATCACAATACTGAAAAACAGGTCCCATATCATAACTTATAGAATGGTCTGGCCATGCTTCTGCGTCCAAATTGTTCAGTTCATCAGCAATTTCATCCGTAAGCCCTTCCAGGGCAAGAGTCATTTTGTCTTTCAATAAAGAATACTTCTCATTGTAAAAGATATTGTAGTCCTTACAGAATTGATTTATTATTTCATTTTCTGACGAGAAATAATTTATTCCTTGTATAAAAGAAACATGGTATTCATAGAGGTCATCCTTTGATAATAATTTGTTTTCTGATGTCTTAACAGCTTCAAGCAAAAGCGTTATTGTATTGGAATTTCTATCTATAATTTCATTGACCATCATAAATGCTAATATGGCAATAGTATTACCCAACACTTCGGGATTCTGTATTTTTCCGCTAATGATATCAGAAATGGCTTGCTTGCTGATGCTACTAGCCTCTTTATTTGAAAAATTACGGAATTCACGAAGCTTTATCCATGAATCCTTAACGGGAGTAATGGCATCAACGTCTTTATGTGAACTTTCTATAAATGTTGGTTTTTCACCCAATTGAGGAATTTTAGATTCAGATTCTCCCCAAAGCGTTTTGATAAGTCTTATAAATTCTACTCTATAATTATCATCAACACGGAAATCATACCCCTTCCTAACTTCAATGAGCTCGCTAAAAGAATCTTCAAAACGCTTGCCTCTCCGTAGTAATGGAATAAACTTTGTAGTACCAGCATCGTGATATATAGTAGTATTTATTATCTGGTCTTCAAATTTAGCTCCTCCATTGTTTTGTTCAAGTTTATTATTGTAGACTGGTGTACCTACTATTAAAACCTTGTCAGCGCGCTTAATACCAGATCTCATAAACTGTACTAAATCAGTTCCATCTGGAGCAAAACCGTCGTAAAGTACATAGATGCCCTTTTCCATTAAATCTTTAGCAAGGTTTCTAACCCATGCTTTATGGTTATCATCATCCCATGAATAACTAATAAATACAACAGGATGGTCTTCTGGCACATTATCAAATATTGATTCCTTTGAGAACTTATTTTCTTTAGGCACTCCTTGAATAGAGATTTCCTCAGTCTTTACAGACTCTATGCAATGTTCTTTTTTTAAAGTATTCTCCCCTAAGAACATGTATAGTTCACTCTGTGCCTTTTCTTTATCCTTTGCAATGTTGATAAAACCTTGTATTGCTTCAATTACACGACCTTCTTTATTTAGTGATTTTAAACGGGCAAGTGTGTATTGAGTTCTAGAAGGACGGTTTTCAAAGTCATCTGCTATAATACCGCCATCCTCGTAAATATAGTCATCTTTAAAACCGAGGTTATTGAAAAAGTAAACAAGATCTTCTCCAGAAAGATAATTTATCTCCTCGTTCCCTCCAGTGTATTTTGACGCTATAACCTGAGATATTTGTTTTAACTCCAGAGGTGCATATTTAGGGTGACTTGTTTTATTCATTTTAATAGGATAAATTTGTTTGCTAGTTATTTGAGATTATCTTTATGCAATCGTTCTTTTTTGTTCAGCTAAAACCACCTTCAGCCGATTGATGTCCAGTGCCATTATGCCTATTTATCGTTGTTTATGATGCAAAGGTACTGGTTTCCTCTGAAATAACCACATATTATGGTTTTCTGCTTCTTTATTTGCGTTTTAGGTAGATTTAAGAGCGTATTACTCATATTACTTGTATTGTTCATATTGTTTAAGCCATCCATGTTTGTTCTTGTTATGTTGACAACGCTCTCCACTTGTACACAACTGGAGAGATAACATCACCTACCGCCTACAGTCAGGCAGTAAGCAGTATATCATTTAATGTGACAAGCTGGGACGCAAGCCTGGTTCAAAGAAATCTGCCGACCCAGAGAAGGAAGAATACAAGATGACATTTCCTTTTTGAAGAAAGACTATGCCATCAGGGATGTGGGAAAGTCGTCAGGAAAAGGCACCAGCACTATGCAACGTGTGAAAAAGGAGTTTTGCTGAATACATTAACCAATAGTTCCAATGTTCATGTGTCGCCAGACAAATAGTTATAGCACAAATAAGCCAAAAGGTAAGGAAGGGACAAGGTCAAGGTGATATTTTGACACAAAAAGGTGACAAAACACTATCTTTACCTTATTTAATAAGTAACTCGTCACTTTTTGAGGGATTTTGAGTACCTTTGTGCCATATTCCCATAATATACACTTATCGGTAGTTGCATATGGATAATATACTGGCACTGTCTGAAGAAGACATAAAACTACGGTACATCACTCCATCCTTACTACAAAAGGGATGGGCGGTAGAAGACATAACTATGGAGACTAAGGTTAAACTAACAGATGGTAAGATTAACCTTAGAGGAAATTTAGTGGCTCGTGGTAAAGCTAAGTTTGCTGACTATATGCTTTATTACAACCGTGCCACCCCCATTGCCATTGTTGAAGCCAAGGACGCAAATCATACTGTCTCTTTGGGTATGCAACAAGCAAAGGAATATGCCCAAATGATGGATATTCCTTTTGCTTTCAGTTCCAACGGTCAAGGTTATCAAGAATATGATTTCCTGACGGGAAAGGAACGCTCTTTCTCGATGGACGCTTTTCCAACGAAAGAAGAATTATATGCTCGCTTCCTCACTGAGAGCAATGGTGGTAAAGGCTTCTCTGACGAAGAAAAGAAAATCATCAATCAGCCGTACTGTACTGGACAAGACATTTTTCCACCTCGATACTACCAGCGTAATGCAGTTAACCGCACTGTCAATTCAGTCGCACAAGGGAAAAATCGTCTGTTGCTTGTTATGGCCACAGGAACGGGTAAAACATACACTGCTTTTCAAATAGTCTATCGCCTTCTTAAAGCTGGTTTAGTGAAGAAAGTCTTGTATCTGGCAGACCGAAATGTTCTGGTTGACCAATCTATCCAACAAGACTTTAAGCCCTTATCAAGCACTATCCACGAGGTGGATTATCAGAAAGACATTGAAACAAATGGTGGGCATTTGGCATACGAAGTCTTTTTCTCACTTTACCAACAGTTGATTGGGAAAGAAGGGAAACAGAACTATAAGGAACTGTTTAAGCCGAGGTTCTTTGATATGGTTATCGTTGACGAGTGCCATCGTGGAAGTGCCAAAGATGATAGCAACTGGCGTGAAATACTCGAATACTTTGACGGAGCAATACAACTGGGTATGACTGCTACCCCAAAGGAAACGAAGTACCAGTCAAGCATCAGCTATTTCGGTGAGCCAATTTATACATATAGCTTAAAGGAAGGCATTGAAGATGGATTCCTTGCTCCTTTCAAGGTTGTAAACATCACCACAAACATAGGTGACGAATGGCGACCTGTAAAAGGCCAAACGGACATAAACGGCAACCTCATAGAAGACCGCATCTATAACAACTCTGACTATGATTACAATATCATCATAGAAGATAGAATCAGGGAGGTCGCACATGAGATAACCAAATATTTGAAGAGCACAGACAGGATGGCGAAGACCATTGTGTTCTGTGCCGACGAAGACCATGCCGACCGTATGCGCACCGCACTTGTCAATGAAAATTCCGACATGTGCAAGAAAAATCCTGATTATGTAGTGCGTATCACTGGCAGCGACCCTTACGGGCAGTCAAAACTTGACTACTTTATTTCCGTAGTTTCCAAGTACCCCGTCATTGCCACTACAAGTAAATTGCTCTCTACAGGAGTGGATTGCAAAATGGTTAAACTCATTGTACTTGACCAACGCATAGGTTCTATGACAGAGTTTAAGCAAATTGTGGGTCGTGGAACCAGAATCCGTGAAAAAGAAGGTAAGACCCATTTTACAATCATGGATTTTCGTAATGTGACGCGTCTGTTTGCAGACCCAGACTGGGATGGTCCAATTGAAGTTAACGATAATTATGTCAAGGGCCCACAAAAGCCTTATCCTGTGATTGAGGAGGTTCTAATGGGCGTGAGCGAACCCGAACCGGAACGCCCGCCTAAACCCATTGTTGATAAAGATGGATGCACGGTCGAGGTTATCAACAAAGTTGTGTCGGTGTATGATGCCAACGGCAAACTACTTCGTACGGAAAGCATAACAGACTATACCCGAAAGAATATTAACGACACTTACGCCAATCTTAATGACTTCATTCGCAGATGGAATGAAGCAGACAAGAAAGTTGAGATTACAGACCTACTTCGTGAGAGCGGTATCGACCTGCAAGCGTTGAAGCACGATAGAGGCATGGATGATGTGGATGATTTTGATTTCATCTGTCATATAGCCTATGGCAAGAAGCCGTTGACTCGACGTGAACGTGCTGAGAATGTGAAGAAGCGCGACATCTTCAACAAGTATGGTGCGGAAGCCCGGAAGGTTCTTGAAGCATTGCTCGATAAGTATGCCAATGATGGTATTACCCAGTTGGAGAATAGAACGGTTCTACGCCTTGATCCGTTCCGACAAATGGGTTCACCAGCCAATATCGCTAAATTCTTTGGTGGCAATCAGCAGTATTTTTCAGCAGTGAAGGAACTTGAAAGTTTAATTTATAGCAGTATAGCATAACCGGATATGGCACTTAACAATTTTGTAAAGAGCATCAGAAATATCATGCGCAACGATGCGGGTATCAATGGCGATGCCCAGCGTATCGAGCAAATTGCGTGGATGTTGTTTTTGAAAGTATATGATGAGAAGGAAAACGATTGGGAGTTTAATGAGGACGATTACAAGTCCTTCATTCCAGAGAATTGCCGATGGCGCAACTGGGCGAAAGACAATGGGGATGGTGAAGCGATAACCGCCGATGCCTTATTAGATTTCGTTAATAATACGCTATTCCCTACATTGAAAGGATTAGAGGTTAATCCTTCAACCCCTATGCGTAGTGCCATAGTTCGTACTACTTTTGAGGATGCAAACCAGTATATGAAGGATGGCGTGTTGCTCCGTCAGGTTATCAATGTCATTGACCAACTCGACCTTGGCGACTATGAGGAAAGCCATGCCTTTGGTGAGATTTACGAATCTATCCTTAAGGAAATGCAGTCGGCAGGTTCGGCTGGTGAGTTCTATACACCACGAGCCTTGACGGATTTCATGGCAGAAATCATCAATCCGAAGGTTGGTGAGAAGATGGCAGACTTTGCTTGTGGTACTGGCGGCTTCATAACAAGCTGGCTAAAGGCTCTTGACAAGAAGGTGCAGACGGCAGAAGACAAAGAGGAATATGCCAAGTCAATCTATGGCATTGAGAAAAAGCAATTCCCGTACATGCTGTGCGTCACCAATATGCTCCTGCATGACATTGATTCTCCAAAGGTGATGCACGACAACTCCCTGACAAAGGATGTACTTAATTACACGGATGAAGACAAGTTTGATGTGGTCTTGATGAATCCGCCATACGGAGGCAGTGAGAAAAATGACATCAAGCAACACTTCCCATCGGATTTGAGTTCAAGCGAGACCGCCGACCTCTTTATGGTTCTTATCATGTATCGTCTTGCAGAGAAAGGTCGTGCAGCTGTCATTCTGCCTGACGGTTTCCTGTTTGGTACAGACAATGCAAAACTGACTATCAAGGAGAAGCTGCTTCGTGAGTTCAACCTTCACACCATTATTCGACTGCCTGGCAGCATTTTCTCACCATATACAAGCATCGCTACTAACGTCCTTTTCTTCAACAATGAAAAGGCAGATGGTGCAGAAGAAGGATTCAGTACGAAAGAGACATGGTTCTATCGCCTTGACATGCCAGAAGGCTACAAGCATTTCTCTAAGACAAAGCCCATGCGAGCCGAACACTGTCAGCCAATCATTGACTGGTGGACTAATCGGCAGGAGATTGTGGATGCAGAGAACAACGATGAGAAATCATGCTGCTTTACTGCACAACAGCTTCTTGACATGGATTGCAACTTCGACCAGTGTAAGTTTCCGAAAGACGAGGAAGAAATACTCCCTCCTGCTGAATTGTTGGCCGACTATTATAAGAAACGTGCTGCTCTCGAGCACGAGATTGATAAGACTTTATCAGAGATTCAAAAGATTTTAGGCATCACCATAGAGAAATGAGAAAAGCTTTGTTCATATATATACTGGTATTTGTTCTTTGTCTGGTTTCATCAAATCTGACAGCCCAGACGGTTGGTTACACCTACAAGGCACTTGCAGCCGAAGGGTGCAACATGAAATATAGTGTGGCAAAACAAGACACGTCATACTATATCATCGCTACTGTACGGTCGGACAGGATGACTTTTTAAGTGAGCCGACAATGAAAATGCGCACGTTCAATGACGAAGTTATCACCCTTTCAGGTGTGGTTATTGGCAATGGCAGTCAGTCTGCTGGTATTGTGTCTGGAAACATCGTGATACCTGTAACTGAAATCAGCTCAACGGCACAATTCAAAGTGACCCCTGAACAATTTGAAAGTATAAAGAGTGGCATTGCTAAAGTTCGTTTGGATACGACTCCGATGAACCATGAGCGGATATTCAAGAAAGACAAGATTGGGAAGAAACTCTACCAATTCTATCTGAAAGCTAAATCTCAGGATGACAACTTCTAAATGGCATCTACTTATGACAGGAAAGCAACTTAAAAATAGCATATTACAATGGGCTATACAAGGCAAGCTTGTACCCCAAGACCCAAACGATGAGCCTGCATCTGTTCTGCTTGAAAAGATCAGGGAAGAAAAGGCACTACTCATAAAGGAAGGGAAAATAAAAAAAGACAAGAAGGAATCTATCATTTACCGTGGTGACGATAACAAGTACTTCGAGAAGAAGGATAGGATATTATCTGCATTGATGAGGAGATACCTTTTGAGATACCAGACACATGGGTATGGGTTCGTTTGGAAGATATTTGTGAGTACATACAACGAGGGAAATCACCCAAATATTCACCCGTCAAGAAATATCCAGTTATTGCTCAGAAATGTAATCAATGGAGCGGTTTCTCTATTGAAAAGGCACAATTTATCGTACCAGAAACCATTTCAAGTTATGGAGAAGAGCGGAAACTGCAAGATAAAGATTTACTATGGAACTCAACAGGACTTGGAACGCTTGGGCGAATGGCTATATACTATTCAAAACTCAATCCTTACGAGTTAGCTGTTGCAGATAGTCATGTCACAGTAATTCGCCCTCTCAAAAAACATGTTAGCCCCGAATATCTCTACGCATATTTTTCGAGTTACACGGTTCAATCTGTAATAGAATACAAATCGGATGGCAGTACCAAACAAAAAGAATTAGCGACAAATACGGTCAAAGCCTATTTGGTTCCTCTACCTCCTTACGAAGAGCAAAAACGCATTGTTAACCGTATAGATGAAGTAATTTCACATTTGACGTAGTAGCAAGTATTATGAGCAGATAGGGCAAGAAACCATAGAGATAACAGAGGATATACCTTTTGAAATTCCTTCAAATTGGGAGTGGTGCAGACTCCGTGACATCTGCTCAATCTTTATTGGTGCTACATTTAAGAAGGATAAAGCAAAAACTGATTGTAAAGGTGTTCGTATATTACGTGGTGGTAATATCCTTCCCTTTGAGATAATTCAAAAAACGGATGACATATTCCTTTCACCAGAACAAATAAAGGAAAGTATTCTGTTGAAACAGAATGACATTATTACGCCAGCTGTAACCAGCCTGGAGAATATAGGAAAAATGGCAAGAGTTGAGCAGAATATGCCCAATATTACAGTCGGTGGCTTCGTTTTTGTACTTCGCCCACATTATTCTGACGAATGGCTATCTAAATTCTTGTTGTTCTTCATGAGTTCACCTTCGGCAATTGAATTCATGAAGTCAATTACAAATAAGTCTGGTCAAGCCTTTTACAACATTGGTAAGGAACGACTGGCAATGACACTTGTTCCAATACCGCCAAAGGATGAAGAACGGCGTATAGTTGTAAAGATAGAAGATTTATTAGATAGGATAAAGGGCAATTAACCCTTTATCCTGTTAGTGATTTCTTCAATACGTTTTGCTATGCGTTTCTGCTCTTGATATAGTGGAATACCTACCACCAAAGAATAGAAAATGTCTTTGTTTAAGTGAGGTATTGCTGCACCTTTCTTTGAATTACGAAGCAAGTCTTTGTAGAATTGAATGAAATACAAAACATAAGGCAGATGCATATTGCAACTAACCCATAGCTGCTTGAATGTGCTACCCATGTAGCCATCATGAGGAACTGCAAACACTTCTCCAGAGTTTTCTCCATCTACAAGAATGATATTGTCACCTGTTGAAACAAATTTGCCTTTTGTCAGAATATCCCCTGATGACTTACCGCGCAAATACTTGGCATCAAGACAGATGTGTTTGCCCTCTTTCTTTTCACCATCCATAAGCCTACAAATATGAGACAGTTTTACAACTTTCCACGTATCAGGGAATGTATAATCAGCCTCTATTTGAAGGATATTACCATCTATCTGCTCATAATACTTGTTATCGTCACCTTTGAAGATGTCGGAATCAACCACGTCTTTCTTCTTCAATTTGTCCTTTGCAACAAGGCGCTGCTTCTCCTCTCGGATTTGTTGAAGAAGAACAGTTGCAGGTTCTTCAGAAGCATTCTGCGGAACGAGTTTACCTTGGATTGCTTCTTGAAGAATACTTTTCTTTAGACAGACTCGAATTTGCGAATTAAGTCGTGAAAGAACATCTTCTGTTTCATTATATCGTTCAACATAAGGAATGACCTCTTTTAATTTGGAAACTATACGACATTGTTCCTGATAAGGAGGTAAGGGTAATAATAGACCATTTAGACGATTTGCAGATAATCCAGGCATCGCCGTTCCGACAGAAGTAAGTTGATTACTCTCCTTCAAAAGATATATAAAATGGTAAACATATTCGCATATACCATCAATTAAAGGGCGTAGTCTGTGGACATGATTTTGAAGACAAATGTCATATTCTTTATCCCATATTGCAGAGCGTCCATATCCAGCTCCTCCTTCGCATACAAGTAAATCTCCTTTGGTGGCAGAACAATTTTTTATTTCTTCTTCCGTAAAATTCATAACCTTTACATTATCAAGCACAAATCTTCCCCAGTAAAGATTTGATGTGGTTATAAATTTCTGAGGAGTCCCATATCCTTTATTACTGCTACTTTGTTGTTTTCCACTTGCATGAAGGAAAAGGTGGCTTATGCGACACCACTCCCAAGTCGCAGGAATCTTAAAAGGTATTTCCTCATCTATGCAGACCACCTTACCGTCGGCGAACTTCTCATAATAGGAACTAAACCGACTAAACGACCATGATATATTGTTATGGGGGCTATTCCCCAATAGTAACACAATAATATCATTTGTTATGGTAGAAAAATTCAAAGAGTATCTGACCCATTCAAATATGGCGAAGAACACCGTTTCAGCGTACATCTACGCTGTCAACGATTTCAATTCCAGACACAAGGAATTGACTAAGAAAAACTTGTTGCTCTACAAGACGTATCTTATTGAGACGTTCAAACCTAAGACCGTAAACCTACGGATTCAAGCATTGAACAAGTATCTGGAGTATCTGCGCAAGCCTCGCTTACGCCTAAAGTCAGTGAAGGTGCAGCAACGCAACTATCTGGAGAATGTCATCAGCAATGCCGACTACATCTTCTTGAAGAACAAATTGAAGAGGGAAGATAATCTGGAGTGGTACTTTGTAGTTCGTTTCCTCGCTGCTACAGGGGCGAGAGTCAGCGAATTAGTGCAACTGAAGGTAGAGCATGTAAATGTGGGCTATTACGACATTTACACCAAAGGCGGCAAGATTCGTCGCCTGTTCATTCCTAAGAAACTGCGTGATGAAGCACAAGAATGGCTCTCAGCCAACAAAAGAGAAAGTGGTTATCTGTTTCTCAATCGATTTGGGGAGCGGATAACCACACGTAGAATAGCGCAGCAGTTGAAAAACTATGCTGTGAAGTACGGCTTGAACCCGAAAGAGGTTTATCCACATTCATTTCGGCATCGTTATGCCAAGAATTTTCTCGAAAAGTTCAACGACATATCTCTGCTTGCAGACCTGATGGGGCATGAGAGCATTGAAACAACTCGTATCTATCTCAGAAGAACCGCGAGCGAACAACAGGCAATTGTAGATAAGGTCATCACCTGGTAACTAAAAGATTAGGAGCTGACATACATATTACGTCGGCTCCTAATATTCCAAATGGTAGCATCTATTTACGATGTGCCAAACAACTTCAACAATCCATAGATTACCTCCACGAGAACGATGCCAAAGAAGATACAAAAGGCGATGTACAACCGCATGAAGGTTTTCCTCCTGAAATAGACCCCATCACCATGGTTGATAATCTCAGAGCACCTGTCTTTGTTCCGTTCAAGCATATCACTAATGTTAACACTGTGCTTATTGTACAGCTTTTCTTCTTCCTGCAAATACGTTTGATACTTGTTATGCAACTGTCTTACAGACACATCATCCAGTTTGTTCGTGATGACAACATTCTGACTATCACGAATTGCATTTTTGATGGCCGTTACGGCATTGTCAGCACTCACCACACGATTCTGAATTACGAAAACTTTCTGACATGGCAAAGCCCTGGCTTGTGAAAGTCAGGGCTTTTAGATGATTATAAAAAGAGGGTGCACCAATTATGGCACACCCTCTTATCTATCTATACCTTTCGGTCGTTATCTATACTTATTTCACCTCCTCGAAGTCAGCGTCCTGAATGTCATCGTTCTTGGTCTGGGTGTTCTGCTGGGCACCGGCTCCGTTAGGGGCTTCAGTGCCAGGCTGGGCGCCAGTCTGCTGATACATCTGGGCGCTGGCGGCTTGCCATGCATTGTTCAGTTCGCTGGTTGCGGCTTCAACGGCGGCGAGGTCCTGAGCCTTGTGGGCTTCCTTGAGTTTGCCGAGGGCTGCTTCGATGGGAGCCTTCTTGTCAGCGGGGATTTTGTCGCCAAGTTCCTTCAGTTGGTTTTCGGTTTGGAAAATCATGCTGTCGGCCTGGTTCAGTTTGTCTACGCGTTCGCGTTCCTTTTTGTCGGCTTCGGCGTTGGCTTCGGCTTCGGCTTTCATGCGTTTGATTTCCTCCTCCGACAGACCGCTGGAAGCTTCGATGCGGATGGCCTGTTCCTTGCCCGTGGCCTTGTCCTTGGCTGAAACCTTGAGGATACCGTTGGCATCGATGTCGAAGGTTACCTCGATTTGGGGTACGCCACGACGAGCGGGGGCAATGCCGGCCAGGTTGAAGCGGCCGATGCTCTTGTTGTCGCGAGCAAATTCGCGTTCGCCCTGCAGCACGTGGATGGTTACTTCGGGTTGGTTATCCTCTGCTGTCGAGAATACTTGGCTCTTCTTGCAGGGGATGGTAGAGTTGGCTTCGATGAGCTTCGTCATCACACCGCCCAGCGTTTCGATACCCAGCGACAGGGGCGTTACGTCGAGCAGGACGATGTCGCCCACACCACTTTCCTTGTTCAGGATGGCACCCTGAATGGCTGCACCTACGGCCACTACTTCGTCGGGGTTGACGCCCTTTGAGGGAGCTTTGCCAAAGAACTTTTCTACGAGTTCCTGTACGGCGGGGATGCGGGTTGAACCACCTACGAGGATGACTTCGTCGATGTCGGCGGTGTTCAAGCCTGCACCTTGCAGGGCTGCCTGGCACGGAGCCTTACATGCTTCAATCAGGCTGTGAGCAAGTGCCTCAAACTTGGCGCGGGTAAGCGTCTTGACCAAGTGCTTGGGTACACCGCCAACGGGCATGATGTAGGGCAGGTTGATTTCGGTGGAGGTGGAGCTTGACAATTCGATTTTTGCCTTCTCGGCAGCCTCTTTCAGACGCTGCATGGCCATGGGGTCGGCGCTGAGGTCAGCACCTTCATCGTTTTTGAACTCCTGAATGAGCCAGTCGATGATGACATGGTCAAAGTCGTCGCCACCGAGGTGCGTGTCGCCGTTAGTAGAAAGCACTTCGAACACGCCGCCGCCAAACTCAAGGATAGAGATATCGAACGTACCACCACCCAAGTCAAAGACGGCAATCTTCATGTCCTTGTTGGCCTTGTCGATGCCATAAGCCAATGCGGCTGCAGTGGGCTCGTTCACGATGCGCTTTACTTCCAGTCCGGCAATCTGGCCAGCTTCTTTCGTAGCCTGGCGCTGTGAGTCGGAGAAGTAGGCAGGAACGGTGATTACGGCTTCGGTTACTTCCTGTCCGAGGTAATCTTCAGCGGTTTTCTTCATCTTCTGCAGAATCATGGCCGATATTTCCTGCGGTGTGTACTGGCGTCCGTCCACTTCCACGCGTGCCGTGTTGTTGTCGCCGCGTACCACTTTGTAGGGCATGCGTGCAATTTCCTTCTGCACCTGGTCGTAGTTTTCACCCATGAAGCGCTTGATGGAGTAGATGGTGCGCTGCGGATTGGTGATGGCTTGACGCTTGGCGGGGTCGCCCACCTTGCGTTCGCCGCCTTCCACAAAGGCTACCACTGACGGCGTAGTGCGCTTGCCTTCACTGTTTGCAATGACAGTAGGTTCGTTACCTTCAAATACGGAAACGCAAGAGTTCGTTGTTCCGAGGTCAATACCAATAATCTTTCCCATTTTGTATAATCTTTTATTTGTTATTATTCTTGTTGCGTGTGCTCATTCCAAATCGGCTGCTTCGGTGCGGCCCTTTGTCGGCACACCAGCCTTAATGCAAGGCACGTGCCAAAAACGCCCGTTAGGCTTCAGTTTTTCAAAAATCTTGCTGAAAAAAGTGATGTGCTCGCACTCATTGGCAGAACTGAAAGCGCTACTGGTGACTTTGCGTGAGGAATAATCAGTTCCGTAAGTGTCTTGTAATTAGGGGTGTGCGTCTTAATTTGCGTCTCCGTTAGTCTTGTGGTCTCTTGTGTTGTAGAAAGATTGCTGCCAAATTGGCATAGTGAAGAGTGGGGTAGGGGTGTGCTGTTGTAGGTAGCAGGGAAATGCCAGTTCCATTCTATTGCAGGCGGCTCAACACCGTAAAATGAGGGCACGAGGCGGCATTCTATGGAATGTATATAGGCTGTAGTGCATACGGGCTTTTTTTCAGAAAAAATTCCGTGCCTTGAAAAAGTTTTTTCAACGCTTGAAAATTTTTTTTCAAGGCATGAAAAAAGTTTTTCAAGGCATGGAAAAAAATTTTCAAGGCGGGGCATTTTTTTTGAAAATAACGGAGGTTCGCCGAAGTGCCTTTTCTGTTTGATTATGAGTGGTGGGCGATAGATTTTTTGTATCAAACCATCTTGGAAATAAGGGCTATCCTACTCGGCAGCTCCTCTGGAGCCACTGAGGCCTGCTTGTTGGGGTATGAAAATGAGAGGCTGTGACGTTACGCTTTCCGTACGACACAGCCTCTCAGTGGGTTGTCAGGTTATTAAGCGGATTTGGCGTGCCTTTGGGCCGGACGGTGGTCAATGGGGTTGTCGTTCCGTCGTGCCTGCATCAAGGTGGTTACGCCTGTGGCGCTTCGGTGCCGAGGCTGTCAAGATCTTTGAGCCAGTCGGCCACGGTGGCATCGGTAGGCATTCGCCAATCGCCTCGCGGACTGAGGGCGCAGCTGCCCACCTTGGGACCGTCGGGCAGGCAGGAGCGCTTGAACTGCTGACTGAAGAAGCGTTGGTAGAAGGTGCGGAGCCACTTCAGCACCACGTCGGTGGTGTAGGCACCCGTGCCCTGCGGTGCGCAGAAGGCGCGGCATGCCAAGAAGTAGACCTTGCTGGGACGGAACGCATGGCGCAGCGTGTGATAGAGGAAGAAATCGTGCAGCTCGTAGGGGCCTACAAGGTCCTCGGTCACCTGCAAAATCTTTTCACCATCCTCAGAGGGCGGTAGCAATTCGGGGCTGATGGGCGTCGCCACAATGTCAAGCAGCGTTTGGCGTGCGTGCTCGTCTTCGTTGCGGCGTGCCTCGTACTCCACCAAGTGTCGTACCAGCGTTTTGGGAATGGAGGCATTGACACCGTACATGCTCATGTGGTCGCCGTTGTAGGTGGCCCAGCCAAGTGCCAGTTCGCTCATGTCGCCCGTGCCCACCACGAAGCCTCCCGTCTGGCCGGCAGCGTCCATGAGCACTTGGGTGCGTTCGCGCGCTTGGGAGTTTTCGTAGGTCAGGTCGTGCACGCTGGCATCGTGGCCGATGTCGCGGAAGTGTAGCGTCACGGCATCGGCAATGTTGATGTCGCGTGTGGTGATGCCGAGTGTTTCCATCAAGTGCAGGGCGTTGGTGTAGGTGCGTCCCGTGGTGCCAAAGCCTGGCATGGTGATGCCCACAATGCCGCGGCGCGAGAGGCCGAGAAGGTCGAAGGCGCGCACGGCCACCAGCAGTGCCAGCGTAGAGTCGAGTCCGCCGCTGATGCCGATAATCACCGTCTTGGCATGCGTATGCTGCACGCGGCGTGCCAGTGCCTCGGCCTGTATGGAGAGGATGTCTTCGCAGCGTTCGGCCAGTTTGGGACCCTGTGGCAGGAAGGGGTGCGGGTCTACGAAGCGGGTCAGTTCGAGCGGGTCGGCAGCGGGTCTTGCGTCAAGCGTGACTACGTGGAAGTTCGGCATGCCCTGTGCCGCATAGCAGGCGGCGTAGGTGGTGCGCATACGGCGTTCGGCTCGCAGGGCCTCCACGTCGATTTCAGTGCACACCAGTTGGGGCTTGCAGGTGTGGCGCGGTGCGGCCGCCAGGCGGTGTCCGTTTTCGTAGATAAGGGCGTGTCCGCTGAACACCACGTCCTGTGTGCTTTCGCCAAAGCCGCACGAGGCATAGACGTAGCCCGCCACGAGGCGTGCGCTTTGCGTTTCGATGAGCGACTCGAGGTAGGCCGTCTTGCCCACCAGTTCGTTGCTTGCGCTGAGGTTGAAAATGATGTCGGCGCCAGCCAGAGCCAATGCGCTGCTGGGTGGAACAGGAGCCCAGAGGTCCTCGCACAGTTCGATGCCGAAGGTGCAGCGACCGGTGCTGAACAGGATTTTCGATGTGACGGGTACAGTTTGTCCGCAGAAGTGAATATGGCAGTCGTCGGGCAGGTTGTTGGCAGAGGTAAACCAGCGCGACTCGTAGAACTCTTTGTAGTTGGGCAGGAACGTTTTCGGCACAAGAGCGTGTATGCGGCCGTGCTGGATGACGGCGGCGCAGTTAAGCAGCGAATGGTTCCAGGCAATGGGAACGCCTACAAGCGTGATGACGTCGAGGCCGCGGCTGAACTCGATGAGCGAGAGCAGTGCCTGCTCAGACTGTTCGAGCAGCAGTTGCTGCTGAAAGAGGTCCTGACACGTGTAGGCGGTGATGGCCAATTCAGGAAGACAGAGAATTTCAGCCCCCATACCGCTGGCCTGCGCCATGATGTTTTCAATCTGTACGGTGTTGCTGCTGCAATCGGCCACGCTGACGGGCGGAATGGCCGCTGCTACTTTAATAAATCCGTGTTGCATAACAGTATGTTTTATTGTTTTTGTTTCTATATAGATTATTCCAGCAAGAACGTCAGCAATGCCTGCATGGCCTTGTGGCGGTCGGCGGTGATTTGGATACATTCGAAGGGGAAGCCCATGGTGACGGCGCGGTAGTCGCTGCCTTTGTAAGCCACGCCGGCACCGAGGCCGTTGGCGTAGGCAAAGGCGTTGAAGGCTGCGGGCGTGGTGGGCTGCAGGGCGTCGGGCATTTGTGCGGCATAATGCTCGGCGCAGGGCACGCGGTGGATGGGGAACTGGAAGTTGAGACCATTGACCTGCGTGGCGCTGTCGGGAGGCAGGGTGGCGTCCCAGCGGCATTTCAGCACTTCTGAGAGGAAGGTGCGCTCGCTGTCGGTGCGCATGTCGCTCCCCACGTGGCTGCCGCTCACAAGCAACGATTGGCCTGCGGCACAGCAGGCCCTCAGGCGGCGCTGCAGAGCAGGCGAGAAGGTTTTATAGGGCAATAGGTTGTGGGGCACGTTGGCCTGCTCGCCCTGAATGAGGTCGATGAGGGCGTAGCCTTGCGTGGTGAAAGCCGTGTCGGCAAAAGCCTCGGCACTGACCGAACAGAAAGAGTATAGCCCCGTGGCTGCAATGCTCATCCCATGCTCCAAGGGGTAGTCGAAGGTGTTGCCGGCAAAGCGTTGCCCCATCAGCTCGTTGCCGCAGAAGCCCAAACCATTGCGGCCTTCCACGCCCAAGGCGCTGCGGTTGAAGTTGAGCTGGCGGCCGGCAAAAGCCGTGGTGTAGAGGTAGGGCATGCCCATGTCGCGGGCGAGGTCGAAGCCCAGACTGTCGGCCGTCTCGATGCGGGCCGGACCGCTGAGGCGCGTAAAGTTGTTCACCACAAGCACCGTGTGGCGGCTGTCGGGCTGCAGGCAGGCGCTGAGCGTTTCACTCGGGAAACTCTCGCCGCCATCGTTCACCGCCGTGATGCGGAAACTGTAGATGATGCCCGGCACGATGGGCACCTCGCACTGCGTGCCGCTACCGATGAGGCGGCCGTTGTCGAAATCGTCGTTTCCCGTCTTGGTGTAGAGCACGTAGCCAGTGGGTTGAGCCGTGGCATCGAGGGAGTCGGTGGTGGGCAGCCAACTGAGTATGGCAGTGCGGTGCTCCTTGTGCAGCGTCACGGCAAAGCGGTGCACGGGCAAGGGCTGGGTCACCACGTTGCGCAAGCCGTGCTCGTAGTTGACGAAGCGGAGCACTCCTTTATATATAGCACGCGCCAAGGCAAACTTGAAATTCGGGTCGTGGCCGAACTTCATGTCGGTGAAATGCTGGTGCGAGAGCATTTCCAAGATGGCAGAGGGTACAGATGGCATGCGCGTCTCGGCATAGTTGCGGTCCCAGAGTTCGCGCCGCGTCCACGTTTTGCCGAAGGTAGCGGTGAGGTCGTCCGACAACTGCTGCAAGAGGGCGGAGATAAGGTCGTTGGAGGCAAGGCGCGACATGCCCGAGGGATAGTATAGTTCGCCGTCGCCGCCCCATGAGGTGTAGATGCCCAGCGAACCGTAGACGCTGTCGTCGCTGCGTACGCCTGCATCGGTGTGCAGGGCAAGCGACATTTCGAAAGGTACTCGCTGGCCAGCGGTGCGCGGATTGTAGACGCTGCCGCCCGAGAGGTAGTTGAGCATGTGAGAGCGCACACGCAGGTCGTCCTTGTAGTCGTCCTCGCCTCCTGTAGTGTTAACCAGCGTGTCGGGCACACCACACCAGCGGGCGTGATAGCGGGCGGCCTCAAGAAAGCGGGGCAGGGCGCTTGTGCCGGCCATGCCACGTTCCGTTTGCCCCGTGCCGCCGCCAAAGCGCACCGCATCGGCCGTCACCACACCGCGGTAGTTGCTATGGTTAGAAAGCGTGACGCGCCCCGTGGTCGCCGTGCCTTCGTCGAAAAGGAAGGTGCCGAGATAGACCCACGTGCCACCGCCCATCTGTTGGTTGACGCGGAACTGCGTTTTGCCGCCCTTGTGCCACACAGTGTAAGTGGCATCGGGCACGCTGTTGGGTAGCGAGGCGTAACTCACATAGACGGCATAACGCCCCGTGCGGGGAATGTGGGGCGTCCATGTGGCTGTGGCGTGGCGCGAGGTGCGGGTGGTGGCTGCTACCATGCGGCAGGTTCCGCCGGCAAAGGGCAGGATGCTGTCGGTAAGGAGCGATGCCGTCATGCCGAAGCCCGTGCACGAGGCCACCGTCTGCCACTGTGCATCGTCGGCATCGCGCTCGGCGTAGGTACCCTGCCGCTGCGGTGCGTCATTGTCAACCAAGGCTTCGTGCGTCTGCACATCCCGTTCGCGGGGAGAGCAAACAATGGCACCTGCCGACTCAAGCATGGGGTAGAGGTAGGGGTAGACTATGGACTGTGTGAAGAGGTCCTCGGTGGTACAGTAGAGGTAAGGACGCTGCCAGCGCCATTCCTCGGGCCTATAATAGCGGCCGTGGCTCGGCCAAATGAACAGATGGCGGTTAGTTAATCCCTTGCTTGCCTGCCAGGCACGCGAGGTGCACGTTACCCACGGCAAACCGCGGTACTCTGTTTTTCCCCACACACGTAATGTGTCCTGCCCTGCATTGCGTAGCATGTTGGGTATTAGTTCTTCCAGACTGCGTCCTTTTTTGTCAAGAATAAGCAGGCGATAGGCATTCCAAGGCGCGGGCAAGCAGCGTTGCAGCGTGGCGTAGAAGGCACTCACCTTGTCGGCGCTGAGCGGTTGCGAGGTGAAAGGCTCATTGGCGTAGATCCACACGGTGCGCAGCGAGTCGTCGGTGCAGACGGAGTCGGCCGCCATGCTGTCGTGTGGCCTGTAGCCTGCCGTCTGGCACGTCTGCATAAAGGCTTGTACGCCCGCAACTACTTGTGCGGGTGCTTTGCGCTGGGCCTGCACCGTGGGGGGGCTGACGAGTTGACACGCCATGGCAGCGAGCCATATGACGAGGCAGTTGAAGCGTTTCATGGGCTGTGCTTAGATGGATGGATATACCTTATTATATATAGCGGGGAAATGTGGCGGGTAAGAAAGCACAAGTATGTGTGCCAGCGCGGGCGGCAGCAACGGCACGTGGCTGCATGTATGTGCTTGTTTCTTTTGTCAAAACGCCACATCCGCAGGTGCGCTGACCGCGGATGTGGACGTAAGGGGGATGTGGTGAAGAGTAGGGGAGGACGGTATGCATGGCCATGCTGGTACACCCACTCCCCCTACTACTTAGAATTTGTGTATCACCAGGCCGCTGCGTAACTTGGGTTCAAACCACGTGGCCTTGGGTGGCATGATGTTGCCGGTGTCAGCAATGTTCATGATTTGCTGCATACTTACGGGGAAGAGAGCCAGCGCCATCTTCATCTCGCCACTGTCGACGCGCCGCTGCAATTCACCGAGGCCGCGCAGACCACCTACAAAGTCGATGCGCTTGTCAGAACGCAGGTCGGTGATGCCAAGCAGGTCGCGAAGGATAAGCCGCGAAGAGATGTCGACGTCGAGCTGTCCGATGGGGTCTTGGGCGTCAAAGGTTCCATCCTTGGCCAGCAGCGAATACCACTCGCCTTCCAAGTAGAGCGAGAACTCGTGCACATGTGCGGGCTTGTAGGGGATGCCGCCCTTAGCCGTCACCGTGAAGTTCTGGCTCAAGGCTTCGAGGAACTGCGCCGGCGTCATACCGTTCAGATCCTTTACCACGCGGTTGTAGTCGAGAATGGTCAGTTCGTCGCTGGGAAAGCACACGGCCATATAGTAGTTGAACTCCTCCTGGCCAGAAGCATTGGGCGTTTGCTGTGCCATTTCATGTCCCACCAGTGCGGCAGCCGCAGAGCGGTGGTGGCCGTCGGCAATGTAGAGGCTGTCCATTTGGTCAAACTCGGCCGTAATCACAGCCTGGTCGGCGGCATCGTTTACCACCCAGAACTGATGACGGAATCCGTCGATGGGCGCAATGAAATCATACACGGAGGGCATGGCCGCATACTTCTCGCGCAGGGCTTGCAGCACGGGGCGCGGCTTGAAGGCTAAGAATACGGGTTCCACATGGGCGCGGCAGCGGCGCACGTGCTTCATGCGGTCTTCCTCCTTGTCCTTACGCGTGAGTTCGTGCTTCTTTATCACGCCCTGCATGTAGTCCTGCACACTGGCACATACCACCCATCCGTATTGCGTCTTACCGTTCATGGTCTGCGCATACAGGTAGTAGTTCTCTTGTGCATCCTCAACGAGCCAGCCGTTTTCCTGGAATTTCTTGAGCATCTCGGCGCCACTGTCGTAGACTCTGGGGTCGTGCTCATCGGTGTCGGGTTCAAAATTGATTTCTGGGCGAATGATATGGTAGAGCGACATGTCATTGCCTGCGGCTTCTGTGCGTGCTTCGTTGGAGTCGAGCACGTCGTAGGGGCGGCTTTCTACGCGTTCCACCCATTCGGTGGGCGGACGGAGGCCCTTAAAAGGCTTAATCTTAGGCATGGATAATCAGATAAAGGTTAGCGGGTGCCTCCTGCAGCACCCTGTGGGAATAGGAAGTTGCTTGGCTGCGAGACAGACGCGGGCATCGTTGGCACTCCATATTTATATATATATAGAAGGAAGCAAACGGTGCTCGCGTTTCGCAGGATGTGCTTACTTGTTCACTTGATACTTCTTCACGCCGTCCACAAAGAAGTCCACAATTTGCTGTGCAGCTGCAAGACCCGCGTTCACGTTGGCCTCTTTCGTCTGTGCGCCCATCTTTTTCGGGGTAAAGAGGTAGCGATCGCCCAATGCCTCTATGGCGCGTTCGTGGTCCTTCAACTTGAGGTCGGTCACATAATGCAGATCGGTGCGCTCCGTCATGGCACGTATCAGACCTTCCTCGTCGATGATATCCTGGCGTGCGGTGTTGACCAGCACACCGTTCTTGCGCATGCTCATAATCAGGTCGTAGGTGATGCTGCCACGCGTCTCGGGCGTAGAGGGGATGTGCAGGCTGACAATCTGGTTATACTTGAAGAGGTCCTGAATGGACTCATGTACGTGGTAGCCTGCATCGATAATCTTCTGCGGACGGTTCAGCGGCGAATAACTGGAGATGTCCATGCCCATGCCGTGTGCTATGCGGGCCACGTTCTGGGCCACAGCGCCGAATGCCAGCAGACCGAGTTTCTTGCCCATAAGTTCCCAGCCCGATGTGCCGTCGAAACGGTTGCGGATGGTGTAGATAAGCATGCCGAACACAAGTTCAGCCACAGCGTTGGCATTCTGTCCGGGCGTATTCATTACCACAATGCCGCGCTCTGTGGCAGCCTTGAGGTCTACGTTGTCGTAGCCAGCGCCTGCACGAACCACAATCTTAAGGTTCGGCGCAGCGTCCATCACTTCGCTGTCTACCTTGTCCGAACGAATGATAAGTGCATCGGCCACCTTAACGGCATCAAGCAGTTGCGCCTTTTCGGTGTAACGCTCCAGCAGGAGCATTTCGTAGTTCGCAGTGTCGAGTATGTCCTTGATACCTTTCACAGCCTCCTGTGCAAAAGGTTTTTCAGTTGCTATCAGTACTTTCATTACTACAAATGTTGCGTTTGACGATAATTGTTGTTTTGACGGGAACGCACATCGCATCGCCGCAGTGGCACGTAAGCGAGTAGGCGTCAGTGAGTGCGTTGGGGTAATATGAAAGGAAAGCGAAAGTGCAGTTTCCTTTTGGCGCATTCCTGCTAAAAAATGCACGGGCAACCCAAGTAGCGGCGGCTACCCAGTTGCCCGTAGGTAAATTAGTGCTTGTGTGCGCTCTCAAACTCCTGCATGCAAGCTACGAGTGCCTGTACGCCTTCGATAGACATGGCATTGTAGCACGAAGCACGGAAACCGCCTACCGAGCGGTGCCCCTTAATGCCCTGCATACCCTTGCTCTTGGCAAAGGCCAGGAATTCGGCTTCAAGGTCTTTGTATTCATCGTTCATGACAAAACAGATGTTCATGAGCGAACGGTCTTCCTTGACAGCCGTACCCTTGAACAGGCTGTTGCGGTCGATTTCGCCGTAGAGCAGCTCGGCTCTGGCAATGGCGCGGCGTTCCATTTCCTCCACGCCTCCCTGTGCCTTGATCCAGCGCAGGTTCTGCATGGCGCAGTAGATGGGTACTACGGGCGGTGTGTTGAACATTGAGCCCTTGTCCACATGTGTGCGATAGTCGAGCATCGTGGGGATGGCGCGGCTTACTTTGCCCAGCAAGTCGTTCTTTACAATGACAAACGTAACACCTGCCATCGAAAGGTTCTTCTGTGCACCACCATAAATCAAGCCGTACTTGCTCACATCAATGGGGCGTGAGAAGATGTCAGACGACATGTCGGCCACCAGGGGCACAGGGCTGTCCAGATCCTTGCGCAGTTCAGTACCGTAAATTGTGTTGTTCGTAGTGATATGGAAGTAGTCGGCATCGGCGGGGATGACGTAATCCTTCGGAATAAAGGTGTAGTTGGCATCGGCTGACGAAGCCACTTCAATCGTTTCACCGAAAAGTTTGGCCTCTTTCAAGGCCTTCTTGGCCCACACACCAGTGTTGAGGTAAGCAGCCTTGTGCTCAAGCAGGTTGAAGGGAACCATGCAGAACTGGGTGCTGGCACCGCCGCCTACAAAGAGAACCGAATAGCCCTCAGGAATATTCAGCAACTCCTTGAACAGGGCTTGTGCTTCATCCATTACGGCCTGGAAGTCGGGGGTACGATGACTGATTTCCATCAAAGAGAGCCCCGTGTCGCCAAATTCAACACAAGCGTCAGCAGTAGCCTTCATCACTTCTTGCGGGAGGATAGAAGGGCCCGCACCGAAATTGTACTTTTTCATGATTGCGAATAGATTATAAGGAAGGTTGATAAAAATGCATTCGTACGAACACCGCTTGTGACATGCACTTTCCAAGCCTGCGAAAGAGCTTCTGCTGCGGCGTTGCATGCGGCGAAGATACCGCTTTTAGCCATAAGAAACAAAAAACTGCTACATGTTTTTCACACCACACCTCTAACTCCTTGAAATATGTGGCTGATTTCATGCTGTTGCACACCCTAAAGGCGCTTTGTGCAATGAAAACTATAGAGTCATTCCTGTTTTCATGGAAAAAGTGCGTATATTTGCATGTCCTTAACAGATACAAAGATTTTGAAACGGCTGCGGGGCCGGTTTTCCATACAGAAAATCTGAGCCCTACATACCTACAAGTCCGCGAGGGCTTCAAACAATACAGAAATGGGAATATTACAAGACAGATTGGCCGCTTATACCCTCCCGCAGGAGTATATGGCCAAGGGAGTATATCCTTACTTCCGCGAAATTGAAGGTCGTCAAGGCACAGAGGTGGAAATGGGCGGCCATCACGTGTTAATGTTCGGTTCCAACGCCTATACTGGGCTTACGGCCGACCCTCGTGTCATCAAGGCAGGAGTCGAGGCCATGCAGAAGTATGGTTCGGGCTGTGCCGGTTCGCGCTTTCTCAACGGTACGCTTGATTTGCACGTACAGTTGGAGAAGGAGTTGGCCGAGTTCGTGGGCAAAGAGGATGCGCTCTGCTTCTCTACAGGTTTTACGGTGAATGCAGGCGTCATTTCATGTCTGACCGGTCGTGAAGACTACATCATTTGCGATGACCGTGACCATGCGTCTATCGTAGACGGCCGCCGCTTGTCATTTTCTACTTGTTTGAAGTACAAGCACAACGACATGGACGATCTCGAACGCCAGTTGCAGAAGTGTAATCCCAATTCCGTCAAACTAATTGTAGTAGACGGTGTTTTCTCAATGGAAGGTGATTTAGCCAACCTGCCTGCTATCGTGCGTTTGAAGAAGAAGTACAATGCCACCATCATGGTCGACGAAGCGCACGGTATCGGTGTGTTTGGTAAAAACGGACGTGGTGTATGCGACCACTTTGGCTTAACTTCCGAGGTCGACCTCATCATGGGAACATTCAGCAAGTCGCTGGCTTCGATTGGCGGTTTTATTGCAGCTGACGAAAGTATTATTAACTGGCTGAGGCACAATGCCCGTACATATATCTTCTCTGCCTCAAACACCCCTGCGGCTACCGCTTGTGCACGTGAAGCACTTCACATTCTGCAGCAAGAGCCTGAGCGTATCAAGGCACTGTGGGACGTAACTGATTATGCCCTGAAGCAGTTCCGTGCTGCTGGTTTTGAAATAGGTGAAACGGAGTCGCCCATCATCCCCTTGTATGTTCGCGATGTGGAAAAAACCTTTGTTGCCACAGCTCAGGCTTTCGAAGCTGGCGTATTTATCAACCCCGTCATTCCACCCGCTTGCTCACCCCAAGACACCTTGGTGCGTGTAGCACTCATGGCTACGCATACCAAGGAACAGGTAGACCGCGCGGTGGCTATCTTGCGCAAGGTATTTGTCGACCTTGACATTATCAAGGATTAACGCACATTTCCCATGCATCTTGGGTTCTCTAACCCGTGCATTTGTTAATAGGGGTAAGTTCCTCCAATTCACAACCTCTGCACTCCAAAGGTATCTACATGCTTTTGGAGTGCAGTTTCGTTTTGTGCAGAACATGATAGGAATAAGTCATTTCCTATCACACAAGGTGTGAACATGCTGCCATGGAACTGTGCGCGGAACAGGCATTCCAATAGATGGCCCAGCGATTTTCAATACTACATCACGTCTCGTTTGTTGTCCACGGCCGTGTGCAACGTCGTCCTCGGCCGTGTGCAACGTTACCCACGGCCGTGTGCAACGTCGTCCACGGCCGCGGACAACGAAGCATATTGCTTTTTCTGACCGCAACCTATGGGCATGCATCCACCGCATGCCTTAGAGGGAATAATGCTCATTTCTCCTGTTGATAGATAGCAGGATTTCTTTTTGTGACGACAATGCCATGCCGTTGGCACACGATGAGGGAAAAAGAACAAATGCCGTGTGACAAAACACACGCACAGGTGGGTTCTGTTACACGGCATTCGATATGAATATCTTGCTTGTGACTTTATCTTATATTTTGTGGAGAGAGGTGGCCATGATGCTACATGGATTAGATTTGTGTGATGGCTGCATATAACTCTGAATAGGATGTGTCTCTTGGTAGCCTCTACACACATTATTATCTCTTACGAGTGGGAAGGAGTGATAGGAGGCAATTTATCAGTGTACGTTCATATTGAGATAACAATAAACTAAGTCCTGTATCACAGTTAGTTATATTATTCTTTCTCTACGATGGCTTTTGCCGCTAAATACGCTTTTTGCCAATCGGTGTCGAGGCTGAATGGGGTCACTTCTCCGCCATTCTCAACAAACGACAAGGTGGTTTCTTCGTCGGGGTCGTGGAAGAGTGGGTTGCATGCCGAAGCGTCCATAAAACGTAAGATACGCTGCTTGCGGGCTTTCTCGGGCAAGTCCTTTATTTTAATCATTTCGGCGAAGAAGAGGTTGAGAAACTCTGTAAGGTAGTAAGCCTGCGTGTTGAGAAATTTAGCTGGAACGCTGTCTGTCCGCTCGAATGCTTTGCTCTTGATGTAAATAAGGGCTGTGCGCTTAAATTGGGCAATCTGCGTATTCAGGAAACTGCTCGTTGGTGAATTGACAATGCGAGTGGCATTGTCGAGCACCATGTCATATACTTCCTGCGCCTGAGAGCAGATGCTAAAAGTAGAGAATAAGATAATAAGTAATATACGACTCATATCCTGATTGTTAAAGTTCGGTGTAAAGTGTAGGTTGTTGGTGGAAAATGGTAGTTCTATAGCCCGCGCACCTTGCCAGGATTTCGGCGGGCAAAGTCTTTCCAGCTGGAAGCAGAATTGCTGCTTGGAACTGATGGCGCCACGCCGAGAGTGCCTAAATAATGGCAGTAGGCAGCCGCAAGCGCGTCGGTCGCATCCATCCAGGGCAGCATATTCTCTTGGGGGATGCGAAGCATACGTTGCATTACAGATGCCACTTGCTCTTTGCTGGCGTTGCCATTTCCTGTAATCGTCATCTTGATTTTGGTCGGAGCATATTCATGCACGGGAATTTGTCTGCTAATGGCTGCTGCAATCACCACGCCTTGTGCTCGGCCCAACTTCAACATGCTTTGCACGTTTTTTCCGCAGAAAGGTGCTTCGATGGCCAGTTCGTCAGGGTGAAAGGAGTTTATTACGTTGATTACTCGTTCATAAATGCGTCCCAACTTTAGGTAAATGTCTGCACATTTGTGCATGTCAATCACACCCATTGCCAGCATTTTCACCTCTTTGCCCTTGACTTGCAGCAGGCCGTAGCCCATGATGCGTGTGCCAGGGTCGATGCCGAGAATAATCTTGTCTTTATTCATGCAGATAGTAGGTGTGATGCATTGTGAACGGCCAAAATCTAAACCGCGGGAGGATGAATGTATGAATCCTGACTGTGAAAGATGGCTGAATGCAAAAGTACGATTATGCTGATAACGGGTGAAATGTTTTCTGTGAAATTTTACTATTCCGCGATTAAGTTATATTTTTGCATCGTACATAAACATCTTCTTGTGGATTTGCTTACGGAGTAAAAAGTATTCAAAAATCTGTAAGGTGTTTAGTAAGAAGATGATAGCATTGATATGTCTAATAAGTAATCGGATTTAATAAAAGACACATGCTCAAAACCATAACCCTCAATTGTGAAAGCCTCTCACCGGCTACCCTTGACATGATGAAACGCGTTATTGTTTCGTTGGTTGCATGCTGCTTCAGTTTGGTAGCGGCTGCGCAACCGATTATGAAACTCGACAAAAGCACGCATGATTTTGGCAAATTTCGCGAAGATGCCAAGCAGCAATGCGTGTTTACTTTCACTAATACAGGCAACGAACCACTTGTGATACAGCAAGCTTATGCAGCCTGCGGATGTACGGTGCCTACGTTTACCAAGGACCCGATTCAGCCTGGGCAAAAAGGCGAGGTGAAAGTGGCCTATGATGGAAGTCGCAAAATACCTGGACACTTCAAGAAAGCGATAACGTTGCACACCAATGCAGTGAATCGCGTTGTCAGAATCTATATTGAGGGCGAACAACTGCCTGCTGAGCAAGGTAAGTAATGGTGTTTCCTTTATGGCATTATCTCTCACACAGTCAGCGATAGAAAGCCATATTGTAGGCATATTGGTTTCATTGCTTTCTCCATTCGATGAAGAAAGCAACCATGCTCAACAGATGTTGTTTCAAACTTAAATCAATACCAATATTTGTATGGATAATAACCATTTGGTCATCATGGCCGGCGGTATAGGAAGCCGTTTCTGGCCTATAAGTAGTGAGCAAAAGCCCAAGCAGTTTCTCGACCTTATAGGTTGTGGACGCTCGTTGATACAACTCACTCTCGATCGCTTCAAAGGCGTTGTGCCTATGGAGAATGTATGGGTTGTAACATCGGCCGATTATGTGGACATTGTAAAGGAACAACTTCCGGAAGTACCGGCAGGAAATATACTTTCAGAGCCTTGTCGTCGTAACACCGCTCCTTGTATTTGTTACGTAAGCTGGAAAATCAAGAAGCGCAACCCGAAAGCATGTGTGGTGGTGACTCCCGCCGATCATCTTGTGCCCGATACGGAGGCTTTCCGCAAGGTGGCATCAGGAGCGATGGAATTTGCGGCAGAAACCGATGGTATCGTTACGCTTGGCATCAAACCCACGCGTCCGGAAACGGGCTACGGTTACATCAAGGCCGACATGAGTTATCCCTCTTCGCGTAAACTGAATATCTTCAGGGTAGATGGTTTCAAGGAAAAACCAAGTTTGGAAGTAGCACAGGAATACACGCGCTCTCCGAATTACCTGTGGAATTCCGGCATATTTATATGGAGTGTCAGCACCATTGTGAATGCTTTCAGGGTATATAGCCCCGGTATCTCCTCCTTGTTTGAGAAACTATTGCCCGTCTACGACACGCCAGCCGAACAAGAAGAAATTGACCGCATATACCCTGAGTGTGAAAGTATTTCTGTGGACTACGCCATCATGGAGAAGGCCGAGGAAATCTTTGTGCACCCCGCATCGTTTGCTTGGACTGACTTGGGCACATGGACTTCGCTGCGTGAACAAGTGCAGCAGGACCAGTATCACAATGCCTGCATAGGTGATAACATCCATATGTTTGATTCCTACAACTCCGTGGTGCACGTGTACGGAAAAAAACGGGTGGTAATACAGGGACTTGACGGATATGTGGTAGCAGAAAATGACGGTGAGTTGCTGGTTTGCAAGTTAAGCGAAGAGCAACGCATCAAACTGTTCCACTAATATATAATGTCACGCATGCTATCTGTTTCTATGGGTGGCATGTGTGTATTCTGTTTGACCCTCTGTAAAGCAGCGAAGTCAGCGCCATGTCCACAACTCCTGTGATTCCATTAGCCAACCACAAGGAAACGCATCGCTTCACGCAGCAAGTACTCTTGTGGTACGATGATCATCGTCGCGACCTGCCTTGGCGCAATATCAGTGACCCTTACAGGATATGGGTGTCAGAGATAATTTTGCAACAAACGCGGGTGGCACAAGGATATGCCTACTATCAGCGATTCGTGGAAGCGTTTCCTACGGTAGAGGCATTGGCTGAAGCACCTGAGGACAAGGTGCTCCTGATGTGGCAGGGACTAGGTTATTACAGTCGCGCACGTCGTTTACACGAGGCCGCCCGGCAGATAGTGCAGCAGGGAGGATTTCCTACGACGTATGAGGAAATACTGGCTTTGCCGGGCGTGGGAGCGTACACCGCTGCTGCGATAGCCTCGTTTGCCTACCATTTGCCCCATGCCGTGTTAGATGGCAATGTGTACCGCGTACTCTCACGCTACTTTGGCGTACCCACACCTATTGACACGGGTACAGGGAAAAAAGCGTTCACGCAATTGGCGCAGATGCTGTTGCCAGAGAAACGCAGCGCGGACTATAATCAGGGCGTGATGGACTTCGGCGCTTTGCAATGCGTGCCCCAAAGCCCCGATTGCGCATCCTGCCCTCTGGCTGATGCATGTGCTGCCTACGGGAGTGACGCGGTAGGGTATTTTCCCGTCAAGTCGCGTGCTACGAAAGTCACAGAACGCCATTTTGTTTATTTGTACCTACCGACACCAGCAGGCATCTGGCTTCAACGACGGGGCGCTGGTGACATCTGGCAAGGACTTTACGAAATGCCACTGCTGGAGTTTGATCATGTTCCGAGCAAGAAGGAAGTACAAGCGCATCCATTCATGCGTCAGTTTGGCAAGAATGTGAGCATTACAAGGGTCGTAAAACGCAAGAAACACGTGCTGACCCATCGCCGTCTTTGGGCGGATTGCTATGTGGTGCAGAGCGAGCACTATCCAGAGCCGCCCGAGCCCTATTTCTGTGTGCCGCACAGCCTGCTCGCAGATTATGCCATGTCGCGCTTGGTGCAGTTGCTACTGGACAAGGTGCTGCAGAACGAATCACAACGACTTCAAGAAGACTCCTCCTATTTGCAATCGGAGTTGCCTTGATAAGATAGACTATTCAACTAAACAATCATACAATGGCCAGGAAGAAGAAGCCTTTACCCTTACTTGAAGACATCACCATCACTGGTGTAGCAGCCGAAGGAAAGGCTATAGCCAAATATAACGACCTCGTGATTTTCGTACCCTTTGCCGTGCCTGGCGACGTGGTGGATCTACAGGTCAAGAAAAAGAAGAGAAACTTTGCGGAAGCAGAAATCGTGCAGTTGCACACACCTTCGCCCTTACGCACCCATCCCTTTTGCAAGCACTTCGGTGTATGCGGTGGCTGCAAATGGCAGTGCATGCCTTACGAGGAGCAATTACGCTGCAAGCAACAACAAGTCACCGATGCCCTCACACGTATTGGCAAGATAAAGTTGCCCACCATCTCGCCCATCTTGGGGAGCGCAAAGACAACGCATTACCGCAACAAGTTGGAGTTTGGTTTCTCCAACAAGAAATGGCTCACAAGCGAGCAGGTGGCTTCCGGTGAGCGTTTTGAGGTAATGGATGCAGTGGGCTTTCATATTCCGGGCGCGTTCGACAAGATTTTGGACATTGACGAATGCCATCTGATGGACGATATGAACAACCGTGTGCGCAACGCCCTGCGTTCCTACGCCTTGCAGCACGGCTTGTCGTTCTACGACCTGCGTGGTGGCCACGGCTTGCTGCGTAACATGATGCTGCGCACGTCGGCCACGGGCGAGTGGATGCTTTTGTTGCAGTTTTGCATGCGCAGTGAGGCGGAAGAAGAGCAGGCACAGCAGGTGTTGCGGTTTGTGCACGAAGCTTTTCCCGAAATTACCTCGTTGCTCTATGTCAATAACACCAAATGCAACGATACGATTGGCGACCTTGAAGTGAAAACGTATGCAGGTACCGACTTTATTTATGAAGTCATGGAGAACCTGCGGTTTAAGGTGGGGCCGAAGAGTTTCTACCAAACCAATACGGGGCAGGCTTACGAGCTCTATAAGGTAGCCCGTAATTTTGCTTCCCTCACGGGCAACGAATTGGTGTACGACCTCTACACGGGTACGGGTACCATCGCCCAGTTCGTGGCACATCAGGCACGTCAGGTAATAGGTATAGAATATGTGCCCGAGGCCATAGCCGATGCCAAGGCCAATGCAGAAATCAATGGTTTGCACAACACGCAGTTCTACGCTGGTGATATGAAGGACATTCTGACGGCCGACTTCATTGCAGTGCATGGCCGTCCCGATGTCATCATTACCGACCCCCCGCGAGCCGGTATGCATGGCGACGTGGTCAAGGCCATTCTCGGTGCAGCGCCGCAGCGTATCGTCTACGTAAGTTGCAACCCCGCCACCCAGGCTCGCGACCTGCAACTGCTCGATGGCCAGTATGAGGTCAAGGCCGTTCAGCCCGTCGACATGTTCCCGCATACCCACCACGTGGAGAACGTCGTATTGCTGGAAAACCGCCACTAAACGTTTACTCTCAGCGCACGCTTTCTTCCTAACGTCCCCACTTTGCCACGCCATGACCGTCATACGCCGACATAATCCCGTGCTCAAGCAGCGTCTGTCGCATTTACTGCAAGCAGGCGATGTGGAAGGCGTGCGTCAATACCTCACCACGCTCAGTTGCACGGACTTCCGCACGGCTACGTGGTTGCTGGGCGACGAGTTGTGCGTGCAGGCAGAACTGCGTACTGATGCCTTTTGGCCTCTGTTTGTGGCTTTGACCTCTTTCAATGCCAAGGCTTTCTTAGGAACGATGCTCAAGGCTGCCGTGCGCCTATATAATAAGGAGTATGTGGCTTTCGATGCCGCCGCGCTGCGTCCCTTTGCCGCCAAGGCTACAAACATCGATGCCACAAAAACGTTACAGGCCTTCCTGCCCACGCTGCGTACAGCCGACGAGGTGCAGAGCCTTCTGTCGTTGTTCCCCGTTATGCCCCAGCAGCAGGTCGTGTTGCTCACGCAGCACCTCACACCTGCCACGTGCTTTGTGCTTTTCCTTGCGTTGCGCCAGTGGGAGCACGACACGGCGTTGTTGCGTCAAACCACTTTCACGCTCTTGCGCAGTCCGCACAAACTCGCTTACAACATGGCGAGCATCATAGTACATTACTTTGGTCTAAAAGATATACCCGCGGCCTTTTCGCTCACGTTGCAGCCTTACGAACTCAGCCGCCTTGAAGTTTCTGAGGAACTTTTCCAAAAAATGCTGATGCGCTTTACAAGATGAAACAATCATTCTTGTGTATCAGTAACTCATCTACAACACACAAAAGAAATGACACGATTCTCACGTCTTATTGCATGTGCGGGCCTCTTGGTAGCCACGCTGTCTTTACCTATCATGTCGCATGCCCAAAAGCACGCATCCCAGAAGTCGGCTACGGCCTCAGCTTCCGTTAAGAAGTCGCAGCAGGGCCTTTTCCATTATACCCTCGACTCCGAGGACCATCATGTCTTCACGCTGCCCGACTCTTTGTTAGGACGCGAAATGCTGGTGACGGTGCGCTACACCTCAACCCCCGCAGGCTGTGGCTTGTATGGCGGTGAACTGGCTAACCAGCAAACTGTGTATTGGCAGTTGGTGGATAACGACCGTCTGCTCTTGCGTGCTCGTCTGCTGCTGAACGTGGCAGACAGTACCGATATGATCAACCGCGCCGTGCGCGCCGCCAGTGCCGACCCCGTCATAGCCTCGTTCAAGGTGAAAATGCATAATCGCAAAGGCTACGCTTTCGATGCAGGCGCGCTCATTAATGAAGACATCACGGCGTTAAGTATATCCCGCAACCATCGTCGCACGTTGGGCTTGCAGGGATACATCTCGTCCCTGTCCTACATTGAGCGCGTGGCCACCTTTCCCACGAACACTGAAATCCGTGTAGTGCGCACCTGGTCTTCCCCGGCAGGTAGCACCTATGCCGGGCGTTTCACCGACCGCGTCACGCTGGGCATGAACATCTCCTTCATCCTGCTGCCCAAGGAGCCCATGATGCGCCGCCTCTTCGACCCTCGCGTGGGTTATTTTACCGATGCTTATTATAAATTCAGCGATGCCCAGCAGCAGGTAGAGCCCGAACGCTTCATCACACGTTGGCGCTTGGAGCCAAAGGACAGTGCCGATGCAGCCCGCATGCAGCGGGGCGAACTGGTGGAGCCGCGCAAGCCCATTGTGTATTACATTGACCCCGCCACGCCTAAGAAGTGGCGCCCTTACCTCATTCAGGGCGTGAACGACTGGCAAAAGGCGTTTGAGAAGGCTGGTTTCAAGAATGCCATCATGGCCAAGGAGTGGCCTGAAAACGACAGCACCATGTCGATGGAAGACGCCCGGTATTCTGTCATTCGCTACCTCGCCTCTAACATTGAGAATGCCTACGGGCCGCATGTTCACGACCCTCGCAGCGGCGAGATTCTTGAAAGCCACATTTGCTGGTATCACAATGTCATGAGTCTGGTGCACGACTGGTACATGGTGCAGGCCAGCAGCATCGACGAGGCTGCACGCACCATGAACTTCTCTACCGAACTGATGGGCGAACTCATCCGCTTCGTGTCGTCGCACGAGGTCGGCCACACGCTGGGCCTGCGCCACAACTTCGGCTCGTCCAGTCTGGTGCCTGTCGATAGTCTTCGCTCGCGTTCCTTTGTCGAGGCGCATGGCCACACGCCCAGCATCATGGACTACGCCCGCTTCAACTACGTGGCCCAGCCTGAGGATAGCATTTCGCGTCAAGGCATCTTCCCCCGCATTGGCGACTACGACCTTTGGGCCATTCAGTGGGGCTATACGCCTATGCCGAAGGCCTATGATGCCACGAGCGACCATTGGGAACTCGAAAAACTTGTGCAGCGCGAAACCAAGGGCAAGCCACGCCTGTGGTTTGGCGATGGCGAAACCAACCGTACCAACGACCCGCGTTGTCTGACCGAGGACCTCGGCGACGATGCCGTGAAGGCCAGTGAATATGGCATACGCAACCTGCAGCGCCAGCTGAAGCATTTGCCTGAATGGACCTATCGTAGCAGCGACATCTACGGCACCGGTCTCAGCACAATGTACAGTCAGCACTTGAACCAGTTTAAGCGCTATTGCGGCCATGTCATCCGCCACATCGGCGGCACTTTTGCCAATTACAAGACGGCCGACGAGGACGGTGTGGTCTACACCTACCAGCCTCGCCAAAAGGAGGTGGAGGCTCTTGACTTCATCGACCGCCACGTGTTGCACGAACCCCGTTGGCTCATTCAGCACGACTACATCAAGCGCTTTGCACCCGAACCTCAAGTTTACACCCTCAGCTTGGGGATTGCGGTAGTTCGCAGTCTTTATGCCAATACTTTGCTTAATCGTCTGACCCCTGCTTTCCCCGTGTCCGACTACCTGCCCATGCTCAACGATCGTGTGTTCGCATCGGTCAAGAACGGGGCAACCCCCTCCGACTACACGCAGTCGTTGCAGCGCGAGGCGGTAAAGGCCATGCTGGCCATCTACGCTGACGACAACACAAGTCAGGAAGTGCGCGTAGCCGTGTGGTCGGAGCTGCGCAAACTCAGCACGCAACTCAAGGCCGTGTCGTCGCGCCACGCCCATTATGCCCTTTTGCACGACGATGTGCAGACGGCACTTGAACACCGCAAGACGAAGGTTACCTTATAATCATCCGACTAAGCAAAGAACCGTTTCCGACGAAATTACACTTTACATATAGCTATATGAAGAAACACGTACTTGTCACGATGGCCTTCAGTCTGGGGCTTACCGCCATGGCGCAAGGCATTTATCAGTTTGAGGACCCGAGCTTCGAAAGCTACACCTCCACGGGCAGCGAACCTGGCTATGGCTGGAACTCATTCAATTCGGCCACGGGGTCTGTGGCCGGCTTAGGCAAAGGCTCCTCGCCCAAGCCCGAGCTCATTAAGCCGGGAGCCAATGGTACGGGCAGAGCCGTGCAGATTTTCTCAAAGAGCATTTTGGGTGCCAAGGCTAACGGCAACCTCACCACGGGCATGATCAACATGGGCAGCACCACACCCTCCAGTGCCAGCAACTACAACTATACCAAGCGCGGCGACTCCTCGCACAGCCTGCTCTTTGCTGGCCGTCCCGATGCCGTCACGTTCTATGCCAAGTTCGTGAGCGGCGGCAGTCCTAATGGCCGCGGCCAGTTCATTCTGCACGACGGCGACGTGGATTATCGCGACCCCGAATTGGCAGAGCAGGCTGGCAATCGTATCGGTAAGGCCGCAGCCCTCGTGCCTGTCACTTCGGAGTGGACCAAGTTTACAGCCGAGTTCACCTACGACAAGGAACAGACGGCCACGCAGTATCTTTTGGCAACCTTCACCACCAACCCCACGCCGGGCGGCAGTGCAGGCGACTATTTGCAAATCGACGAAATACAGTTTGTCTACTACCACAGCCTCGCGTCCATCTCTTATAACGGCACGGCTATCACCATTCCCGAGAGTGGCACCTACAACCTTGCACCGCAAACGTACGACCCCGCCAAGTTGCAGTACACCGTGAAGGGTGCAGGTGCTACGGTGGAGACGGACTACGATGCGGCCATGGGTGTGCTCAACATCAAGGTCAAGGGTAACGACTACTCTGTGAATAGCAGTAGCGTCACCACCTACACGCTCTTCTTTGCCCTCGGAGGCACGACCGACCCTGACCCTGAACCCGAGCCCGAGCCCACCCCCGGAAGTTCGTTGGGCGAACCCGTAGCCTCGCTGGCTGATTTGCGCAACAGCACCACCTACGCCATCTACAATGCCACCTACACCGCCTACGCCATCTACTCGGCTTCCAACTCTACGACGAGCGTGTGGACGGCTGGCATGACAGGCGACGCCGAACACCCCGTGTCGAACAACGCCTTCAGTGGCGACTTCGACATCACGGCTCCCGAACATGCTTGGATGGTCATACCCTTCAACGGTCTGTACTATATCTATAATATGGGTGCTAAGAAATTCCTCCGTACGCCGGGCTATGAGGGAGCTACGGGCCCTTGTACCTTCAGCGCCGACCCCGTAGGTCTGACGGCCGAGGAACTGGGCAATGCCACTTTTGCGCTCACACGCACTTCGCACCGGCTCGACTATATGTGTGCCTCCCCCGCCCAGGCCAATCCCATTTGCATATGGGAAAACAGCGACATAGGTGCTTGCTGGCAGTTCAAGGAGAACCGGCAGGTGGCTGCCGACCCCTCCGTGCTCGCCCTCATCGACGCATCGCTCACGCCCGACCCTGAGCCCGAGCCCGACTTGACGCAGCTCGGCGAACCGGTCAGCACGGTTGACGAACTCGACATGCACAAAACGTATGCCATCTACAACCCGCACTTCACCACCTACGCCGTGTCCAACCTCACGCAGACTGAGAACCTCTGGGCCGCTGGCATGACGGGCGATGCTGGGCATAATCTGGCCAACGAGGCCTGCGCCCAGCCCTACGACCGCTTCTCTAACAACGGCGCCTGGATGGTTGTCAACCACGGGGGACACTGCTACATCTACAACATGGGAGCCAAGAAGTTCCTGACCCTCCCCGTGGACGTTGACGGTGGTGTGCCTTGCACGCTGGTCGACGAGCCCATTGCCCTGACCCTGACTGCGCGCACCGAAAATCCCAAGCACTTCACTCTTACACTTTCGGGCAATGAAAAGGACTTCATGTGTGCTGCTCCGCAACTCTCGGGGGCGAATACGCTTGCGCCCATCTGCACTTGGACCGCTGCAGACGACGGTTCGCAGTGGCAAATTATGTTGAACCCCAATGTGGAGGCCGACATCGAAGTGCTCAACCTCATCGATCCCGTCCTTACGGGCATCGGCACGCTGCCAGAGGTGCAGCAGGGCCACAGCCCCGTCTACAACCTCTCTGGTATCCGTATGCCACAGGCAGCCCGTCTGCCCAAGGGCGTCTACATCCGAGGTGGCAAAAAGATTATCGTGAAGTAAAAACAAACCCCAGAGGCCGCGTTCACCGCGTGCACATCTCCCTCTCTCTCAAACACCTGCTTTGGAGCATCGCTCCGAGGCAGGTGTTTTCGTTGTGATAGGGCCTTGACGTAACCTTCCGAAAATCATTCGTCTTATCCAAAAGCCTCCGCTCTCATACTTGGCAGACCAAATAGCCTTTCATGAAGAGCAATTACCTCCTACGCAATATCGTTCTTATCCCCCTTCTTTCCGATTTTCTCATAACTGTAACCCCTCTTACAAGGCACGTCGCCGGTTGCCACGCCGGCGTAATAACATTGCCATGCCGGCGTAACAACGTTGCCATGCCGGCGTAACAACGTTGCCATGCCGGCGTAACAACGTTGCCATGCCGGCATAACAACGTTGCCATGCCGGCGTGGCAACCGACTATCTGCCTTTCCGAAACGAAAACGTGCCGTGTAGAAACGCGTACAGTCCTGATAGGATTGGGTAGGCTTCTCTAATTCAGGTTTTTATATGTATGCTTTTTCCTGGCTCCATTTATCCATATTTCTTACAGCCCTTTCATCTCTCTATCCCTTTCACTTTTCGCCTGTTTTGCACAGCAAGCCCCTGCTTCACGTGGGGGCGAAGCAGGGGCTTGCGGGGGGGTAGGGAAAGGTGGTTTACTGCGCAGGTCCGTAGGTGCGTTGCAGTTCCTCTATGAGTTCGGCGGGCACCATGTGGCTCACGTCGTGGCCCGCGGCGAGTGCTTCACGCACCTGCGTGGCGCTGTAGGGGAAGAGGGGGGCATTGTCTACGACGCCGACACCTGCGGGTAAGGAAGCTGCGTCGACGTGGCTGCCTGGCCGCGGATAGATAAGGAGGCCGTAGCGGCTTATGATGTATTCGCCACGCGCCCAGCGGGCAAAGGCTTCCCAGTTGTCGCCGCCCACGAGCCACACAAAGTGGCGGTCGGGATAGGCCGCAGCCAGCGCATCGAGGGTGCGCCAGGTGTATGACGGTACGGGCAGGGCAAACTCAAAGTCGCTGGCCTTGAGGGCAGGGTAGGGGCGTAGTGCCTGCTCCACCCAGCGCAGCCGTTCGGCAGCGGGGCGCAGCGTGTCGCCCGCCTTGAGCGGATTGCGTGGCGACACCATGAACCACACCTCGTCGGCATAGCCCGCCGTCACCACATGCTGCGCCAGTGCTATGTGCCCGTTATGTATGGGATTGAACGAGCCGCCGTAGATGGCCGTGCGCTTATTCATGGCTTTGCAGATATTCCTGCACCACGCGCACAAAGTGCTGCTGTGCCTGTGCCAGGTCGTCGTTCACTACCACGCGGTCGAACTTGGGTGCAAACGTCAGTTCGAACTCTGCACGCGCCAGACGGTCGTTGATGACCTCGGCGCTGTCAGTGCCGCGCGCTTCCAGGCGTTGGCGCAGTGCCTCGATGGAGGGCGGCTGTATGAAAACGCTCAGCGCGCGGTCGCCGTAGTGCTGCTTGATGTGCTGCGCGCCAAGCACGTCGACGTCGCAAATCACGTGTTCACCGCGTTCCAGTTGGCGGTCAACCTGCGTGCGCAGTGTGCCGTAGAACCTGTCGGGATACACCTCCACGTATTCCAGAAAGTTGCCGCGCGCTATTTCTTCGCGAAAGGCTTCGGGGGTGAGGAAGTAGTATTCCACGCCGTCCTTCTCGGTGCCGCGTGGCGGGCGGCTGGTGGCTGAAATGGAGAAATGCAGGCCGGGCACGTGCTGCATAAGGTGGCCGATGAGCGTGCTCTTACCTGTGCCGCTCGGGGCTGAAATGATGATAACGGACATAGGGTGGTGGGTGTGTGGGGTATTAGACTAAGGTTCGGTATAGGCGTTTGGGCTGTCAGAGCACGTTGAGCACTTGCTCTTTTATCTGTTCCAACTCGTCCTTCATGCGCACTACGATGTTTTGCATTTCGGCTTGGTTGCTCTTCGACCCTGTGGTGTTGATTTCGCGTCCCATTTCCTGTGCTATGAAGCCGAGCTTTTTGCCCTGCCCCTCGCCTTTCTGCATGGTGGCCATGAAGTAGTCCAGGTGGTTGGCCAGTCGTTGCTTCTCTTCGCTGATGTCAAGTTTCTCAATGTAGTAAATGAGTTCCTGCTCCAGGCGGTTCTTGTCGTAGTCCACGCCTTTGAGTTCGCTCAGTCGGTCTTCCAGGCGTTGGCGAATGCGTGCCACGCGGCCCTGTTCGTAAGGTTCAATTTGGCCCAGCAGGCTGCGTATGCTCTCAATGCAGGCCGTAAACTTGATGCTCAGTGCTGCCCCCTCCTGGGCTCGGAACTCGGTGAGATGCGTCAGCGCCTGGGCTATAGCGGTGCGGGCTGCCTCCCACTCCTCGTCGGTGAGTTCTTCAGCTTCGGCACTCTGCGTCACTTCGGGCAGGCGCACCAGCACCTCCCACAGGTGGTCGCTGGGCATGGGCAGCCCCGTGCTTTGGCTGATGGCCTGCATCTGCTGCACATAACCCTTCACGGCGTCGGCGTTCAGCGAGCAGGCAGCCTGGCCGCCCGTGCGCTCCGTCCAGAGCGTGAAGTCCACTTTGCCGCGCAGCAGGCGGTCGGCAATGAGGCGGCGTATTTCAATTTCTTTTTCCCGGTAGAGCGGGGTGATGCGGGTGGAAAGGTCAAGGCTTTTGCTGTTAAGCGACTTGATCTCTACATGAATTTTCTTGTTGCCAAAGGTTACGTCGGCTTTTCCGTAGCCGGTCATGGAGAGTATCATAGAATAAAGTTGATTGGTTCCTGAAAAAAAGAAGAAAGAGCGAAACCCTGCCAGCAAGGCCGCGCCCGGGGCGCAGGCTGGGGCGGTTTCGTTGGCAACAAAAGTACGTTTTTGACCTCAAACAGACAAGTAAACGTGTAAGAAAGCCTTAGTTTCTTTAACATTTCGGCCTTCATGATGCTCTGTAAGTCAGAAATGCGGCATTGGCAAGCCTGCCGGGGCGTGCCGGGGCGCCGTCGGCGTGCAAAGAAACCGGTGCTGCATTGCAGTTAGGGGGGAATTGCGTAATATTGCAGCACTGAAACGCATACGCATGCCCTATTTTGCTGCATGCGACGCTCAAAAAAGCAAAATGAAAATATTCCTTTTACACGGCGATGGCAATAAAACGCCCGATACGCCGTTTTATACAACGCAGGTGCTCACCGACACAGCCCTGCTCGGCAAGAAAGCGCCGTTCTTTATTCCCGATTTCTCCAACCATACCACCGTCAGCCTGCACTGGGCCGTGCGCATCAGTCGCTTGGGCAAGGGCGTGAACCGCCGTTTTGCCCACCGCTACTACGATGCTGTCGGCGTGGCGTTGCATTTCACAGCCCACCCTTTGCTTGAATACTTTCAGGCGCAGGGCTTGCCGTGGGATTTGGCTACAGGCTTCGACGGCGCCGTGGCACTGGGCGATTTTCAGCCCTATGTTCACGAGAATCATGCCACGCCCGCCTGCCTGGCGCCCGCCGTGCTTACCATCGACCACGCTGAGCGAGCAGCCTTGCCGGCGCTGCGTCCCGGCGAAGTGGCCGACGAGGCACTCGAGATGCTCAGCCGCTTCTACACCCTGCGACAGGGCGACGTGCTGTTGCTGCCTGGTACGCCAGCCGTGGAGGTACACATGGACGAACGCCTTGCCGTGATGCAGGAAAATGCCTGCCGACTCACGTTCCGCGTGAAGTGAGGGGCACGCAGAGACGCCGCAGAGACGCCGCAGCCGCTTCGCCTACTCCTTTATATATATAAGGAAAGGGGAATGTTGCGATACGCCCTTTTTTAGGACATCTTTTTTTAAGAACCCACATGACGAAACGTCTGACCACATACAGCCACTCCCCGTTGGTACAACCGCTGCGCCGCCTCATGTTAGGCGTCGCGGCTTGGTGCTACCTGCACGCTGGGCTGGCGCAGAACTTTGTCACGCTGCCTGAGCAGTACTTCGCCTTCGCCGGCAGTTCGCTGCCCGTGTACGAAGCGCAGCTCCATCCTGGGCACACCCTGCCCGGCGAAACTTACTCGGTGGTCGCCGAATATCCCGAACTGCAACCCGTCAGCCAGCGCGAGGCACGCCTGCTGCGGCAGCAACCCCACCCCAAGCGCGAAGGTCAGCCCGCCATAACGATGGCGCAAGGCCTGATGCGGGGCGAGGCCGTGGTCGACGTGGCCTTTTCGCCCTACGTGTGGAAAAACGGACGCTGGTGGCGCATGAATAGTTTCAAACTGCGCACGGTGTCTAACCGCTCGCCGCGCAACGCTGCCCAAACCACTGCGATGCGCGCCTTGCAGGCTGCCCAGCAGACGGAGCGCTATGCCGCCCACTCGGTGCTGGCCAGCGGCCGCTGGGTGAAGATACGTGTGCAGGACGAGGGCATCTATCGGCTCAGCAACGCCACGCTCAAGCGCTGGGGTTTTAGCGACCCTGCCCGCGTGAGGCTTTATGGCTATGGCGGCCGACTGCTGCCCGAGCAGTTCTTCTTTACGGGTAATGACGCCCTCATCGATGACCTGTGCGAGGTGCCGCTGATGCGCCAGGGCGACAATGCCCTTTTCTTTGCCGAGGGAACGCTGCGCTGGGATGCACAGGGCCAGCATACACGCAACACGTTCAGCCACTATTCCTATTACTTCCTGACCGAGAGCGAAGCTCCCGCAGCCATGCCTCAGGCAGCCACGGCAAGCGGTGCGTCGCAGACTGTGACCACCGTGCCGCAGCAGGCGCTGATTGACAGAGACGAGACTGTGTGGTATGGCGGTGGCCGCGACTTCTATGCCTCCGACGACTTGCAGGGCAGCGGCTACACCTACAAGTTGCCTATGGCTGGTGCTGTGGCCGACGTGGTGCCTACGCTCGACTGGGACGTGGCGGCCTCCAATGCTTTGAACAGCGTCAAAGTGTCGCTCAAGGCAGGCAGCGAGGACGTGTCGACCGTGACTATCTCCCAGTTGGGCGAAAACGAGAGCGCAGGCGGCATACGTCAGAATGGACTTAGTCTGCCCATGTACCAAGGCAAGAGCGAGGCAGCCCTCACGCTCTCAGCCAATGGTTCCGCTCGCCTCAACTACTTGCGGTTGCATTTCACCCAAACCCTCTCCACGCGTTACACCACGGGCAGTTTCACCCCCGGCCTTAAAGGAGCGGCCCAGTTGCGCATTGCCGATGCCGATGCCTACACCCGCCTGTGGCAGTTAGGCGGTGCACAGCAACCCGTGGCCGAGGTTCCCGCCACGCTCAACGGCTCCACGCTGGTGGCCGACGTGGCCGATGCCGCAGCGCGTTTTGTGCTGGTGAACTTGCAGGGCAACTACAACGAGCCCGAACTGGTGGGCGAGGTGCAGAACCAAGACTTGCATGCCACAGGACCGACCGACTACGTTATCATCGTGCCGGCGTCGGGCAAACTCACTGAGCAAGCTGAGCGTTTGGCGCAGGCCCACCGCGAGGCCTCGGGGATGCGTGTGCTGGTGGTGCGGGCCGATGAGGTGTATAATGAGTTCTCCTCAGGCACCCCCGATGCCACGGCCTACCGCCGCTTCATGAAGATGCTCTACGACCGTGCCGCCACCGATGCTGACCGCCCGCGCTACCTGCTGCTTATGGGCAACTGCGCATGGGACAACCGCATGGTTACCTCAGACTGGCGCGGCGCTAACCCCGACGACTACCTGCTGGCCTACGAACGCAACGAGCACGAGAACTACGTAGGTATGCGCTACTCCATCGGGTCGCTGCGCAGCTACGTCACCGACGACTACTACGGACTGCTTGACGACGACGAGGGCATTTCTATTACGACGGAGAAGATGGACCTCGGCATTGGCCGCCTGCTTTGCGGCACCCCCGACGAAGCCGCCTGGCTGGTCGATGTGGCTATCGACTACCTGCACAACAACCACACGGGAGCCTGGAAGAACACCATGTACTCCGTAGCCGATGTGGGCGACGAGAACCTGCACATAAAGGATGCGCAGGAGGTGCAGAACCAGGTGGCAGCCAGTGCACCCGATGCCTTCATGGTGCACCCGCTCTACCTCGATGCCTACGACATGCAGCAGACGGCGCAGGGCAACACTTATCCCGCCGCTACGCAGAAACTCAAAACGTACATGGGGCAGGGCGCACTGATCTTCAACTACAACGGCCACGGCTCGCCCGACCGTCTGTCGCACCGCTTCCTCATCAACAAGGAGGAGATGGCCGCCAACCGCAGCCAAGCCCGTCCTGTATGGATATTTGCCTCCTGCGAAATCACACCTTACGACCAACCCGTCAGTGATCTCGGGCGCAACGCCCTTTACTCCACCAGCGGGCCGGCAGCAGCTGTGCTCTGCGCAGCCCGCACGGTGTATGCCAGTTACAACCGTGCCATCAACAAGGGGTTTGTGAAATATGCCTTCGCCAGCGATGCCGCGGGTAAGCCCTATACCTTGGGCGACGCGCTGCGTCTGGCTAAGTGTGAACTCGTCAGCTCCACCAGCCAGTCGAGCATCGGCACCGACAAAACCATCAACAAACTGAAATATGCCCTGCTGGGCGACCCTGCCCTCACGCTTCGCTATCCGCGCAAGGGCATCGTGGTCGACAGCATCAACGGTATGCCTCTTCAGGCCGGCGACTTTCATTACATCAAAACGGGCAGCGTGCTCCGCTTCTCGGGGTACGTGCAGCAGGAGGGGGCACCCGGTCAGCCTGACGCCTCCTTCAACGGCCAACTTACCGGCACCCTATTCGATGCTCCCTACACCGTCACGTGTAAGGGTGCTGGCAACACCTACGCCGACCCCATAACCTACAGCGACTACTCGCGCAGTATGTTCCAAGGCTCGGTAGCCGTACAGCAGGGACGCTTCACGCTTGAGTGCATCGTGCCGCAAGGCGTGACGCTCAGCGGTGCCAAGGGGTTGCTCTCGCTCTACGCCGTGAGCGACGACGCCACCCGCGAGTACAGCGGTAGCGACAGCCGCTTCTGCTTCTGGGGCATCACGCAGCCCGAAGAGCCCGATACGCTCGGTCCTAAGGTGTACGTGTACCTCAACGCCCCTGACTTCGTAGACGGCGGCATTACGAACACCACGCCCACCTTCTATGCTTCTGTGGAGGATGACTACGGCATTTCCATGCTGAGCGGAAGTTTGGGCCACGACATGGAACTGACGCTCGATGGCGACACCGAGAACACCCTGCTCCTCAACGACTACTTCACCTTCGAGAGCGGCTCTTACCGCAAGGGGCTCGTGGCCTATCCCCTCCAAGAACTAACTGAGGGCAAGCACACGCTGACCTTCCGCACTTGGGACGTGTATGACAATCCCGGCACGGCCCGCCTGCAGTTCACCGTGCGGGCACAGGGCGCGCCGCGCTTCGATGTCACCGTCAGCCAGCAGGCACCGCGCACTTCCACACGCTTCATCACCACCTTTGCCGCCGCAGAGGGCCAAGCTACGCAAGTCACCACCGAAGTGTTTGCAGCCCAGGGCATGCGTGTGTGGAGCGCCACCCGCACCGTGACCGACGCCACACAGGTGGGCATTGACTGGAACCTGTGCGACTACGGCGGTAACCGCCTGCACAAGGGCGTGTACTTCTACCGCAGCCGAGTGAACGGCAAGGAAACCGACACGCACAAGCTCCTTATACCCTAATATATTCCTTTTATTTCTTGAAACCCTCAGCTAACCCCAAGCATAATGAAACTACAACACAAGGCTAACGCATTGCTGCTCCTCTTCCTCCTGGCCAGCTTCCCTGTCATGGCACAGGATGAGGTGCGTGACCAGTTCAACCCCGTGCGCACCGCGGTGACCTCGCAGACCATTGCTCCCGATGCCCGCGCTGGCGGTATGGGTGACGTCGGTGTCGCCACCGACCCCGACGTGCATTCGCAATACTGGAACCCCGCCAAATATCCCTTTACCATTTCGCGTGCAGGCTTTGCCATCAACTACACGCCGTGGCTGCGCAAACTCACCACAGGCATTGCCCTCCTCGACGCTGTGGGCTACGTGCGACTGGGCGAATACCAGGCACTGAGTGCTTCGGTGCGCTACTTCACACTGGGCGAGGTGCAGGCCACAGACATGACGGTAAAGCCCTTTGAAATGAGCGTCGATCTGGGCTACTCGCGTATGCTCGGCGAGAAGTTCTCGGCAGCTGTGGCCTTGCGTTACATCTACTCCGACATCACGGGTCACTACGACGAACAGAGCACGGCGGGTTCGGCCTTTGCCGCTGACATCGCCATGTATTACAACAACTATGTGCAGATGGGACGCCGCGAGTGCATGCTGTCGTGGGGCTTGAACATCAACAACATCGGTTCGAAAATCAGTTATGGCGACGACCGCTCCTATTTCATCCCCACTAACCTGCGTTTGGGCTTGAGCTACATGGTTCCGCTCAACGAGTACAACCGCTTCAGCATCTCGGCCGACGTGAACAAACTCCTCGTGCCCTCCATGCCGCTGCAACGTGAGGGCGAGACGGATGTGGACTACGAAGAACGCCTCGACAAGGACTATTACAACAAGTCCTCCATCGCTGGCATCTTCACCAGTTTCGGCGACAGCGAGCGCGGCTTCAAGGGTGAAATGGAAGAGATACAGTGGAGCGTAGGTGCTGAATACACCTACAACGACAAGTTCACCCTCCGCGCCGGCTACCACCACGAGAGCGCCATGCAGGGCAACCGCAAATACTTCACCGCTGGCGCCGGCTTTCGCATGAACGTGATGTCGATAGACGCGGGCTATGTGGTGGGCACCTCGCCCTCGAACGCGCTCGACCAGACGCTGCGCGTGTCCTTAGCCTTCGACTTCGACGGCATCAAGGAACTCATTGGCCGCCGTCGCTAAACACCACGCCGCCTACCCGCCACTCCTTTATATATATACGCGTTCTACGGGCCACACAGTATCCGCACTGTGTGGCCCGTAGACATTTGCTGCTGCGTCATGTAGCCCGTAGGCCGAAACGGCGCGGCACTTACCCGTTCTTTGAAGGCACTTTCCCATTCGTATCAGCCGCTTCGTGCGTTGCCACGGCCCCATAACAACGTTGCCACGGCCCCATAACAACGTTGCCACGGGCCCATAACAACGTTGCCACGGGCCCGTAACAACGTTGCCACGGGCCCGTAACAACGTTGCTACGGCGCCGTGGCAACCCATTACGCCTGTGACAAGCACACTTAGGTGCCTGTCAGAAACGACAAGTTGCGGCTTGCTATTGGACAAAAGTCCCGCCGTCAGACCGAAACAAAAGGATGTGTTCTGTCTGACGGCGGGATTTTCAGTACATGCGCTGCTTGGCTGTGTCTGCATGGGCAGCTTGGGACGAGTAGACTTATTTGTCAAGCAAATCGGGGCGCAGGCGTTTCGTACGCTCCAGGCTTTGCTGTATTTCCCACTCCTTGATTTTCGCATCGTGGCCTGAGAGGAGAATGTCGGGCACACGCCAGCCCTTGTATTCGGCGGGTCGGGTGTAGACGGGGGCTGCCAGCAGGTTGTCCTGGAAGGAGTCGTTGAAGGCGCTCTGCTCGTCGCCCAACACCCCGGGAATGAGGCGCACAATGGCGTCGCTCATCACGGCTGCGGCCAGTTCGCCGCCCGTCAGCACGTAGTCGCCAATGCTTACCTCCTTGGTGATAAGGTGTTCGCGAATGCGGTAGTCGATGCCCTTGTAGTGGCCGCAAAGGATGATGATGTTCTTGTGCAGCGAGAGGCTGTTGGCCATGGGCTGGTCGAACTGCTCGCCGTCGGGCGAGGTGAAGATAATTTCATCGTAGTGGCGCTCAGCCGTCAGCGCGCTGATGCAGGCGTCGATGGGCTGGCATTGCATCACCATACCCGCAAAGCCGCCGAAGGGATAGTCGTCCACACGGCGATGCTTGTCGGTGGTATAGTCGCGCAAGTTGTGCACGTAGATTTCGACAAGCCCCTTCTTCTGGGCACGGGCCAGGATGGAAGTGTTGACAAAACCCTCGAGCATTTCGGGCAGTACGGTAATGATATCAATACGCATAACAATGTAAAAGTAGGGTAGGGGCAGCATGCGTTTTACATGCCTACTGGTAAAAAATGTGAGCGCAAAAGTACGAATTATTAGGGTTAATCCGTAATTTTGCTCATAAAATAAGGCAGGAAGCCCGCTGTCGAACTTTTTACCGCGGCGGCTTTTTTTACCTCAGGCCGCACACCGATGCTCAGAGGCGTTGCCTTTTTACCACAAGCCACACACCACACACGTCCATCACGATGACCGACGAAGCACGCATAAAAGAGTTGCGCGAGGCGTTGCATGCGCACAATTACAACTACTATGTGAAGAGCGCGCCCACCATCAGCGACCAAGAGTTCGACCGCCTGCTTGCCGAATTGGCCGACCTGGAGGCTCGCCATCCCGAGCTCTACGACGCCAACTCGCCTACCCAGCGTGTGGGGAGCGACCTCAGCCAGGACTTCAAGCAAGTGCAGCACGCGCGCCCCATGTTGTCGTTGGGTAATACCTATTCGCGTGCAGACGTGGCAGCCTTTTACAACCGCGTGAGCGAGGGGCTGGGAGGCGCACCGTTCGATGTGTTTTGTGAACTCAAGTTCGATGGTCTCAGCATCAGTCTTATTTACGAAAACCGCAGCCTTGTGCGTGCCGTGACGCGTGGCGACGGCGTGCAAGGCGACGATGTAACGGCCAACATTCGCACCATACGCAGCATTCCCCTCACGCTGCCGGCCGACTGCCCTTGTCCGCAGCAGTTTGAAATACGCGGCGAAGTGTTGATGCCCTGGCACTCGTTCGACAAGCTCAATGCGCAGCGCGAGGAGCAGGGCGAGCAGCTCTTTGCCAATCCACGTAACGCCGCTTCGGGCACACTCAAGAGCAAGTCGTCGGCCGTGGTGGCACGCCGCGGGCTTGACGCCTACCTCTACTATTTGCTGGCCGACGAGCAGGTAGCCGGCACGCAGGCCGAGTGTATGGACAAGGCGAAGGCCTGGGGCTTCCAAACCTCGCAGCACACCCGTTTGGCCCATTCGCTACAAGAGATTTACGACTACATAGACTACTGGGACGTGCACCGTAGCGAACTGCCTGTAGCCACCGACGGCATCGTGCTTAAGGTCAATGCGCTGGCGCAGCAGCAGGAATTAGGCTATACGTCGAAGAGTCCACGCTGGGCCATAGCCTATAAGTTTCAGGCCGAACGTGCCTGCACCCGTCTGCTCAAGGTCACCTTCCAGGTAGGCCGTACGGGAGCCGTGACGCCTGTGGCCAACATGGAGCCTGTGCCGCTGGCTGGCACAATGGTGCGCCGCGCCTCGCTACACAACGCCGACATCATAGCCAGCCTCGACCTGCACATAGGCGACATGGTGTATGTGGAGAAAGCCGGCGAAATCATTCCGCAGGTGACGGGTGTCGACACCGCTGCGCGCACCGCCGACATCGATGAGAGCCGCCGCGTCACCTTTATCACGCACTGCCCCGAATGCGGTACGCCGCTGGTGCGCTATCCTGGCGAGGCCGCACACTACTGCCCCAACGCGGCTACTTGCCCGCCGCAAATCAAGGGTAAGATAGAACACTTCATCAGCCGCGACGCCATGAACATCGACTCGCTCGGACCTGAAACCGTGGCCGACCTCTACGAACGCGGACTGCTGCGCAATGTGGCCGATCTCTACGCCCTGCGCACCGAGCAACTGAGCGGGACCGACGGCAAACGCCAGCGCAGTGCCGAGAAACTCATAGCAGGCATAGCTAAGAGCCGCGAAGTGCCTTTCAGCCGCGTGCTTTACGCCCTCGGCATACGCTTTGTGGGCAAAGTGGCAGCCAAGGCCTTGGCCGCGCATTTCGGCAGCGCTGAGGCATTGGCACAAGCCTCTCTTGAAGAAATGCAGATGGTGGAAGGCGTGGGCCAGGTGATAGCGGGCAGCGTGCGTCAGTGGTTCACGGTGGAGGAAAACCGCCAGCTGCTGGCACGCTTGGCCGAGGCCGGTCTGCAAATGCAGGAAAAACCCGCCACCGAGGCCGTGAGCGACAAGCTCGCCGGCCAGAGCGTAGTGATAAGCGGCACCTTCGACCACCACTCGCGCGACGAATACAAGGCGCTCATCGAGGCACACGGCGGCAAGTCGGTGGGTAGCATTTCCAAGCGCACCTCTTTCATTCTGATGGGCCACAACATGGGACCATCGAAACTGGAGAAAGCCAAGAAGGAGAACATACCGCTCGTCACGGAAGAGGAGTTCAGACGCATGATTGGCGAAACGGAATAGCCGCGCCGTCTACTCCTTATTATATATACCGCGCCGCGCACTCCATATTTTATATATACAGACAAGCAACAAGCACACGGCCGCCACGCAGAGCGGCGTGTACATAATACATCCATTGACTTATGTCGCGAACCAATCCATTCCGGGGTATGGGTATAGCCCTTGTTACTCCTTTCCTTGAAGACGGAAGCGTAGACTTTGCCGCGCTTGAAAAATTGGTGGAATATCAGATAGCCGAAGGTGCCGACTTTCTGTGCGTGCTGGGCACGACGGCCGAAACGCCTTGTCTTGCGCCCGACGAACAGCAGGCTATCATCAGCACGGTGCGCCGCGTGAATGCCGGCCGTGTGCCACTGCTGCTTGGTGCTGGTGGCAACTGCACCCGCCACGTGGTGGAGAGCTTGCAGCGGCTCGACGTCACGGGGCTCTCTGGCGTGCTCATTGTCTGCCCCTACTACAACAAGCCCACGCAGGAGGGCCTCTACCAACATTTTGCCGCCGTGGCAGAGGCCTCGCCCCTGCCCGTAGTGCTCTACAATGTGCCAGGTCGCACGGGTGTCAACCTCGAGGCCGAAACCACGCTGCGCATAGCCCGCGACTACGCCAACGTGGTGGCCATCAAGGAGGCCTCGGGCAAGCTTGACCAGATAGCGCACATCCTGCAGCACGCACCCGAAGGCTTCGACGTGCTGAGCGGCGACGACGCGCTGACCTACGACATGATAGGCATGGGTGCGAAGGGTGTTATCTCGGTAATAGGCAACGCATACCCTGCACTCTTCACGCAAATGGTGCATGATGCCCGCGACGGCCGTCAGGCTGAAGCCCTCGCCACGCACCAGCGTCTGACCGACATGTACGAACTCATGACGCGCGACGGCAACCCCGCAGGTGTGAAAGACCTGCTTGCTACCTATGGCCGCATTTACAACGTGCTACGCCTGCCGCTTGTGCCCGTCACCGACCAGACGGGTTGCGAAATAGCCGCTGCGCTCGCTGCCATCGAGGGGCTTTAAGCAGCCCACTTCTTGTATAACACGCCCCTAAGGTGCACCTTGCCACCTTTGGGGCGTCTGCGTTTTATCTATATAGAAGACATTCTCCACCACTCCTTTCTTATGCCACACCCCTCTGCCAACGTGACGCGAGACGAAGTGCGCCTGTCGATGCTGCGCGACACGCCTTATGCCATGCTGATGAACAAACGCGTGTACAACGTGCTGCTCATTTCTACTAAATACGACGCCTTCATGCTCGAAGACGACGGCCGCGTGGACGAACAGATATTCAACGAATACACCGCCCTCAACCTGCGCTATCCGCCCCGTTTCACACAGGTCACCAGCGAGGACGAGGCGCTGGCCTGCCTGGCTGACCGCAACTTCGAACTCGTCATCGTGATGCCTGGCTCATCGGCATGCGACGTGTTCAGTGCGGCGGGCAGCATCAAACAGCAGTATCCGCACATACCCATCGTGGTGCTGACGCCTTTCAGCAAGGAGGTGAGCCGCCGCGTGGCCCGCGAGGACCTTTCGCACATCGACTACGTGTTCAGTTGGCTGGGCAACTCCGAATTGCTCGTAGCCATCATCAAGCTGATTGAGGACAAGGTGAATGCTGAGAGCGACATGGAGTCGGTGGGCGTGCAGACCATCCTGCTTGTGGAGGACAGCATCCGCTTTTACTCATCAGCCCTGCCGCAGCTCTACAAGGTGGTGCTGGAGCAAAGTCGCGAGTTCTCCAAAGAAGCCCTCAACGACCACCTGAAGATGCTGCGTATGCGTGGCCGTCCCAAAATTATGCTGGCACGCAACTACGAAGAAGCGGTGGAAATCATACAGCGCTACCCGCGCAACCTGCTGGGCGTGGTGAGCGACTTCAGTTTCACCCGCGGCGGCGTGAAGGACCCTATGGCGGGCTACCATCTGGGCTGCATGCTGCGCCAAATGGACCCACACCTGCCCCTGTTGCTGGAGTCGAGTGAACCCGACAATGCTCGCTATGCCGAAGAACTTGGCGCTCCCTTCATAGCCAAACGTTCGAAGAGCTATCCGCAGGACCTCCGCAGCGCACTCATGAAGCACTTTGGCTTCGGCGATTTCGTGATTGAAGACCCCGCCACGCATCAGGAACTCTTCCGCATCAAGGACCTTAAGGGCTTGCAGCAATGCATCTTCCGCATCCCCGACGATGCGCTGCGCCACCATCTGTCGCACAACCATTTCTCCCGCTTCTTCTATTCGCGTGCCATGTTTCCGCCCGCCGAAATTCTGCGTATGCACGACGTGTCGCAGTACGACGACATGGACGAGGCGCGCCACTTCATCTTCCGACTGATTGTGGAGTACCGCCGCATCAAGAATGCGGGCGTGGTGGCCGTCTACGAGCGCGACCGCTTCGACGAGTACAGTAACTTTGCCCGCATCGGCAACGGCTCGTTGGGAGGCAAAGGCCGCGGTCTGGCCTTTATGGGTACGCTCTCCCGCCGCTACCCCCACCTTGCCACTGAGCACCTCACCATGGGCATACCGCGCACCGTGGTTATCTGCACCGACATCTTCGACGCCTTCATGGAGCAGAACAACCTCTACCCCGTGGCGCTGAGTGACAGCAGCGACGAGGAAATACTGCAAGCCTTCATGGCTGCCCATCTGCCAGACTCTGTGCTCGACGACCTCGCGGCCCTCTTCCACGTCATCGACCACCCCATAGCCGTGCGCTCATCCAGTCTGCTCGAGGACTCGCAGTATCAGCCCTTCGCAGGCGTCTATGCTACCTACATGGTGCCTCGTGTTCACGACGACGCCCTCATGCTTGAGTTGCTGCGCGGCGCTGTCAAGGCCGTCTATGCGTCGGTGTTCTACCGCGACAGCAAGGCTTACCTCACCGCCACGCAGAACCTCATCGACCAGGAGAAGATGGCCATCGTCATACAGGAAGTGGTGGGCACGCAGCACGACAACCTGTTTTACCCCACCCTGTCGGGCGTGGCGAGGAGCATCAACTTCTATCCCATCGAGAACGAGCAGCCCGAAGAGGGAGTGGTCAGCATGGCTTTAGGTCTGGGTAAATACATCGTCGACGGCGGCAAGGCCCTGCGCTTCTCGCCCGCCCATCCACGACACATCTTGCAGTTGGGCAGTGTGCAGACGGCGCTTCGCGACACGCAACGCGACTTCCTGGCTCTCGACCTCAACCACCTTACCACCGAATTCTCATGCAGGGACGACTTCAACCTGTTGCGCCGCAGCGTGCAGCAGTGGCCCACTGACAACGCGGTGGCCTCGCTGCTCCTCTCCACCTACGACATAGAGAGCGACCGCCTGCTGCCCGGCGTGTGCACCTGGACAAGGGGCCGCCGCGTGGTCACACTCGCCAACCTGCTGCAAGGCACCGACATCCCGCTCGCGGCCAGTATCAAGGAACTGCTGCACATCGGCGAGAAGGAAATGGGACAGCCTGTGGAAATAGAATTTGCCGTGCAGATAGAGTCGCCCACCACCGCCCACTTCTATCTGTTGCAGGTGCGTCCCATTGTCGACGTGAATGAAAACGTGGCCGACTGCTACGACCTGCAGCCCACCGACCACGTGCTGCTGCAAAGCCGCCACGTGTTGGGCAATGGCATCGTGAACGACGTGCGACACGTGGTCTACGTCACGGCCGCTCACTTCGACAGTGACACCAACACCCGCATAGCCGCCGAACTGGCAGAACTTAACGCACGCTTCAACCAAAGTGAAACGGGCTACGTGCTGGTGGGACCCGGCCGCTGGGGCAGTAGCGACCCTTGCTTGGGCATACCCGTCACATGGCCGCAGATTTGTGCAGCCCGCATCGTGGTGGAGTGCCAGCCTGAGGGCTTTGCCGTGGAGCCCAGCCAAGGTTCGCACTTTTTCCAAAACCTCACCTCGCTCGGTGTGGGTTACTTCACGCTGCCTGCCGTGCCTGAGGCCGACAACCTCTACGACCGTGCTTGGCTCGACGCACAACCAGCCGACTACGAATCTCCCCTTCTGCGCTGTGTAGCCTTGTCTGCTCCCTTGCTCATCCGCATGGACGGCATGCATCAGCGTGGCTACGTGGCACTGGCATCCGAAGGCGAGTCAGCGTAAGGTTGAAGGCAATCAGTCATACCGTACGCCCGTTTTCGGCAAGGTTGAAACCGTTCTTCTACGGCTCTTTTCCATTCCTCAAACAAGCTTAGTGCGTTGCCATGCCGGCATAACAACGTTGCCATGCCGGCATAACAACGTTGCCACGCCGGCATAACAACGTTGCCACGCCGGCAT